>ENA-UOOE01000234-UOOE01000234.1-fermentation-metagenome-genome-assembly--contig:-NODE-234-length-59716-cov-4.183554_pt1 | contig 59716 bp, 43 predicted proteins | sample MGYA00245776_ERZ724021 | MGnify/ENA primary metagenome ERZ724021 (study PRJEB28704, sample SAMN03018321) | fermentation metagenome | biome: anthropogenic terrestrial biome; feature: soil; material... | reverse complement strand
AGTCTGATAGTCTTGAAGTAGCTTAATTCCAGTCAAAGAGACATTGATAGTCGTACCGCCATAAACGACCGTTACTTTTATGATATTAAGCAAAAGAGAAGCAAAGGTGATAACTGTAAAGACAATAGCAAAGATAAGAGGTTCAACCTTCAAAGACTTCTTTTCCTTAGTTACTTCGACATTACCGGACCTGACATCATATAGTCCTTTAAATATTGAGAATATTAAGAAACAAACAGCCTGAGCAATCAAAGGAATATAAGAAATGGTAGAAGTAGTAGAACCATTCTTTGATACATAGAAACTAGTAAGGAATCCCATTAAGAAGAAAGCAATCGCACTAATCAAGTCAAAAGCAATCAAAGTCTGGATCTTTGAGACAAAAGAATTCTTGTTGCTGAAAAAAGAAGAAATAGAGCCTGTGAAATAAAGAAGACTTCCCAGTAGCATCACAAAGCAAATAATAAAGTAGACAATATCCTGGGTCTCATAATTTTCGGATGAAATAAGAACATTGAATAAAATAACATTTCCGCTTATGTCAGTATAAATAGGGATAATAAACATTAGGAAAGAAAGAAGTGTAGAGATGATTCCAATGATTAGGGTGCAAATAACTAAACCCTTAGTCTTAGTAGAAACTGGCTTATTAGATTCAGCAGTACTAGAAGGCTCAGCTAAAGCAGCATTCTTCTTCAATAAAGCTTTTCTCCAAGCAAAGAAGCCAAAGCCAATTAAAAGAATTAAAAGATTAACCACGCAAAGAATTAAAGTAGAAGACGAAAGAACTTTATAGATTACTCTAAAAGCGCCAAAAGCAATCTGGTAAGCAGCTAAGAAAATAAACGAGATAGTAAATCCAAAGTTGTTTTTCTTAATAAAGCTGATAATTGCAAGTAAAGGAGGAAGCAAGCAGGCAAAATAGCAAATGATTAGAATCAAAGAAAAGGCATAGACTTCATCATTATAGGAATAATTCCTTTTTGCCAAATCCCAAAGGTTATATTCAGAGGCTACCGCAAGGCCCTGCTTAGAAGCTATCAAATCGATAATAAGGACAGCAACAAAACTAACAATGATTCCTAGTGCAATAAACTGTGACTTAGCCCAAAATGATTTCTGCTTTTTTTCAGTTTTCATAGTAATGCCTTTCACTTTCTATATCTTTAAAAATAACTTACTTTAAAATGTAAAAAACGTAGCTATTAGAAGTAATATAACAAAGCAATAATAGTCCAAGCAATGTGTAATTTCAATGATATTCTATTTAGGTTATGCTCTTTTAGAAATTCTTTAAACTAAAAGAAAAAGATATTAGAAAAATGTATAATAGCTTTTCATTCCACAGTAAAAAATTTCTGGAATTCATCTAAATTGGTAGTCTTAACCTGACCTTTATAGGTGTTAAGACCAATAATATCATTAGTCTTATCAGTATTAATAAAATCCCTCATAATAACGTTGGTTAAAGATAGATTAGAAGAATTCTTCAAGCTGACTATATAGTCATGCATATTACCTTGATGCTTATTTTCTTTAGACCAAGGTCCAAAAATCAATTGACCATCAGTAAGCTGTCCTTGAAGGACAAAGATTCCTTTATATTTCTCAATTGAAATCTTATTTTTTATATTGTCGTAGTAAAAAGGTAAGCCTTTTTCAATATATTCACTGGAACTGCTCTTGTTGTAAGAAGAAACATAACAGGAATTCAAAGACATACCGCTTTTAGTGCATTCATCATTGTTTCTAGCAAAAATATAAGTTTCCGATACTAAATCAGAATCATCCCCAAAGAAAACAACGCATTTTCCTCTAACCTCTTTTAATGTCAAAGAAGAGATATAAGCTAAGTCACTGAGTGTTGTCTTATTCTCAACTAGCAGATTATTTTTATATAGGGAAGAATAGACAAAGCTTGTAACATCACCAGCTGACCCATTTTTGAAATGCTGGAAATCTAATAGCAAAGTCTCGCTAGGATGAGCAACAATGAAGCTTTTAATATCACTCAGTATAGGTAAAAAGTCGACACCGTTAGAAGAAGAATGATACATCACATACTGATTGTCTTTCTTCTTGTTGACCCTTAAATCAAAATATCTTACACCACTTTCTAATTGCTGTTTTATCGTATCAGTCTGAGTCTCACTGACCCACTTCATATTGATAGTCCCTGAATCATGAGATCCAGGAATAATTGTATTGCTTAAAAGAGTATCATCAGAAAGATACTGCATCCAGTTGCTATATTTGGTATCAGCTTTTACATACTCTTCTTTGCAGGTGCCGTTCAAGGCTAAAACACCAGCAAAAGTCCCTAAAGCCACTAGAACACCTAAGCAAACAGACAGAGTTACTTTAATTCCTTTTTTCATGATAATAAAATTATAACATGAAGAATCGATTATTTTTTACTTCAATGGTATTTATATCGCTAAAGAGACATCTATGACTCATAATAATAACGACAATAATGATAAGCCAAAGCTTAGAAAAAGCGCTAAAGAAAAAAACTTTGAAAACATAGTCTTTATAATTTACTTTGTTGATAACCATAAACTAAAGACTGCTCGAAATGTGGTGAAGCCGATGAGACTGATTAAAGTCCTATTGTAAATACAACAATCAGCTTAATAAACTAAACCAAAGAAATAAAAAAGGATTGCCTCTTTCAAAGCAATCCTTTTTGAGTCCTAGTTATTAGGCGTTCTTAGTGATATTAATCGAAACAGCATTATCAGCATCAGGATAACCAATAACTAGAGTATAGGTATCTCCTTTGTATTTGACATGCCCCTCTTCAGTATAGGTAGCATCTTTAGTGTAGCCGGCTTTTTCAACAATAGCTATGTACTGATCAAGCGTCTGGCCTTCACCTAAAACGTTAGTCATTGAAATAATTCCCGTATCTTCATCCTTGCTAACAGCCCACTCATCACTAATACTATGAATGAAAGGAATCTTTTCATAGTTTTCTTTAGTCCCAAAAGCTAAAAGCAAGCTAGTTTCAAGAGAATTATCCGTAACAAACTCTTCATCCCAGGAAGAAGCATAGTGAATAGAAGTTAAGTCAGTAGCAATGGATGCTGTTCCGATTTCAGTGATGGTACCAGTAACACTACCGGTTTCAAAGCCCATATCTAAGGAATCATAATAATAAGTAAAGGAGGAAATATTGCCATCAGCACCTAAAGCGATTGATAAACCATCATTGATGCTGCAATAAGCATCTCCTCTTCCGGTATTGCAATCAAGCTGATAGGCTAAGCCATCAACTAGACCAACATTATCAAGAATATAAGTATTGGGATCAGTAGAAGAGACTGTGAAGAGATAAGGCGAGAAATTAAAGGTCGGTAAGTAAGATGTGCCAGTATCCGAGACATCGCCTTCCTCGGCTTCGTTTTTAGTGACGCCTTCTATGATAGCCTGATCAGTTCCATTGATATTAGCAATCACATATTGTTTAGTTTCCGTATCTCCTATAGCCCAACCCTCAACTTTGGTTTTAGTGATGGTTTCACCAGTTTCATCATTCGTTTCAGAATAAGTTAGTGATCTTTCAGCAGCCTTTTTCTTCCTATCGATAGTATAAATGCCATGGTTTTGGATATCTTCTTCGTTATCCATCTTTTCTTTATAGTTGACTTTATAATTATTGGTCTGGATCTTAGTTAAAGCTGTACTTAGTTTTGACAAGGAAGAAGATTCTTCGTGAGGGGAGAGGGTTTCAGCAACGGCGGTATTCTTTTCCGAAAAGACAATATTGAAATCATAATAAGAACTTTCGCCATTATCATCTTCAGTCGCCTTAGACTTAATAGTTATAGAAGAGATTTCATTATTAGTGACATTAAGGGTAAAGGTATCAAAACTGTTAACTGAATACCCGGTGATAACAGCCATGAAGACAGTAAGGTTATCATAAGAATCAAGAAGCTTATAGGTGGCACCTTTATCATTAGTTCCAAAGTACTTGCAAGAAAGATAGTTAAAAACGGAGGGACTATAGTAGCCATCATAGGGATTAGTAGTCTGACTTGAGGTTATTTTATTATCAAACCCAATCTGATTAAGATAGGCATAGGAATCAGCTCCGCAGGTTAAAGAAAGGAAGCCAAATTCAACATCAGAAATGGAGAGGCGGCTAGAATAAGCAGAGCTAGTAATTACTGTAGTAACAACACCATTGGTAGTCTTGTCTCCTAAATGGTAGGAAATATTAGAAGTAGCTTTAATATTATGTCTTAAAGTTCCAACTAAAGTATCCGTTAGATAAGAGTCATAAGCAATCGAAGGCACATAAGAAGAAGCATAGTTTTCAGCTAATTCATTAACAGTAGTGCCGACCTCAGAGATAGTGAAATAAATGTCAGTAGAAGTAATACCTAAAGTAGGATCGGCTGCCTTCATAACAGAAGGGTTACCAGTGTTGATAACATTATCATCATCTCCGCCGGTATCGGAATTCAGGTTTCTTAAAACAATAGTCAAAGTAGAACCATCATCGGAAAGATTCATATCTACTGAAGTCATGCCATCAGCATACTCAGCTAGCCTTCCACTCATTCCCATGAAGCAGGACTTGGTATCAGCATCTTTAGAAGTGAAATAGCCAGCCTCAGTCTCCGTAAATCCTAAAGAATCGAACTGAGTAGAGGCATAATCATAGTCAGTAACATAGATATTCGATGATTCGTAATTAGGCTTATAAGCATTTTTAACAATGGCATCATTCTCTACAGAATAAGAATAGACTCGATCTTTAAGCTGAATATACCCGCTATTCTGATAATCTGACCAGAAGGCGTTAGCCGTATAACGGTCTTTTGGGCCTTCTCCATATTCAGAATCAAAGATAGTGAAGTTATTATCGGTAGAACAAGAAGAGAAAATATCATTAATCTTTTCTATTCGGTTTTCGGTTTAGACGTAGTATAAGAAGAAATCTGAGTTGATGAAGAAGTTGAGCTCACTGATGGTGATGATGAATTAGAAGGAGTCGAAGAGCTGGTCTTAGTACAAGAACCTAAAACAGCAATAGAAACTATCAAAGATAGTGAGAGAATAATCTTTTTATGCATAAAAGCCCCTTTCGATATGTAATAAAAATCTTATCACGAAAGTAAGACTTTTAAAAGGAATGTGTCAAATCTTAAGGACAGCTTAAAAAATATTTATTGTTTTTTATCTATTTAAAATAACCTGGTTTTTCATCATTTTTGAATTTTTCTTTATTTTTTTGTATAAAAAAAGCACCTAGAATTTTTTATTTTTCTAATGTCTTTACAATTGTCTAGTGCAGAACTAGCTGTCGAAAAGTTATTATAGTATAATTATTTTAGCCAAACAGAAGAGGGACTCAACAATGGATAAAAAAATCCGAATTATTGAAATTAAAGAAAGCGTCTTTGCTAAAAACAACATCGATGCTAATGCTTTGAGAAAATCATTAAAGGAAAAGAAAACTTTTTTGATGAACGTCATGTCATCACCGGGAAGTGGAAAGACTACTCTCCTAAATGCCTTAATCAACCAGTTAAAAGCTAAACTCAAAATTGGTGTCATGGAAGCAGATATTGACAGTGATGTCGATGCAAGAAGCATCATGGAGAATACCGGAGTAGAAGCCATCCAGCTTCATACTGGCGGAATGTGCCATCTCGATGCTGAAATGACTAAGCAAGGATTAGACAATATTGAAACCAAAGGCCTAGATCTAATCTTCCTAGAGAATGTTGGTAATCTTGTTTGCCCGGCTGAGTTTGATACCGGTGCCAGCATGAATATGACGATACTGTCAGTCCCTGAAGGGGATGATAAGCCGTTAAAGTATCCACTTATGTATCAGGTTTGCAACTTAGTTGTTGTCTCCAAAATAGATACTTTACCCGTCTTTGACTTCAACAAGAAGAAAGTTGAAGAGAATATCCATCGCCGCAATCCAAAAGCTAAGATTATGTATGTCTCAGCTAAGACAAAAGAAGGAATCAGTGATTTAGCAGAATATATCTATCAGCAAGTCAGAAACTGGCAAGGAGAATAACATATGCCTGAAATGTCAAAAGCCTACACTCCTAAATACATGGGAGATAAGAATCCGGATAAGAAAATCTTAAAGCTTGGTCAGAAAATCACTGACCGTATCGGCCACAAAGTAACATCTGATGATCCTGAATACTGGGGACTTAAATGTGTTACCACTGATGATATGGCTGATATTGCTTTAGCCATGAAAGTCAGGACTCCTTATACTTTTGAGCAACTTTGCAAAAAGAACAAGGATAAGACACCTGAACAGATTCAAAAGCTATTGGATCAGATGTCCTACATTGGCTTATTGGAGTACAACTATGGTGACCACTACGATGATAATGGCCCGATTAAGGGTGCACCTCATACCCGCTACTATGTTTTACCTTTATTTGTTCCAGGCTCTGCTGAATTCACCAACATGCGTAAGGAAGCAATTGATGCCCATCCTGAATTACCGGCTTTCTTTGAGAGAATGACCTTCTTGCCGCTTGAGAAGATTACACACATGGTTCCTATGGGCGGTGCCGGTATCGGTATGCATGTCATCCCGGTCGAAAAAGCTATCAAGATGGAGAACACCTCCATTGATATCGAACATATTTCCTATTGGTTAAAGAAATATGCCGGACATATTTCTGCTGGTATCTGCTCCTGCCGTTATGGAAGAGCCAAGCAAGGAGAAGGCTGCGGAGATAGCTGCGAAGATTGGTGTCTAGGACTTGGAGATATGGCCGACTACTGCGTTGAAACCAAAAAAGGCCACTATGTAACTTATGATGAAGCCATGGCTATCTTAAAGAGAGCTGAGGATAACGGCTTTGTCCATCAGATTACTAACATCGATGGAAAGAACAAGATTTTTGCTATCTGCAACTGCGATATCAATATCTGCAACGCTTTAAGAACTTCTCAGTTATTCAATACTCCTAATATGTCCCGTTCCTCCTATGTGGCTAAAGTTGATCCGAAGAACTGTGTAGCCTGCGGAAGATGTGTTGAATACTGCCCTGCAGGTGCTGTCAAATTAGGTCAGAAACTTTGCACGAAGAATGGTCCTATCAATTATCCTAAACATGAATTACCTGATAACCTCCATTGGGGAGTTGATAAATGGACTGAAGATTACCGTGACAAGAACAGAATCAACTGTTATGAAACTGGTACATCACCTTGTAAAGCAGCTTGCCCAGCCCATATTGCTGTCCAAGGTTATTTGAAGTTAGCCGCTCAAGGAAAATACCAGGATGCTTTAGCTTTAATCAAGTTAGAGAATCCGCTTCCTGCTATCTGTGGACGTGTCTGCAACCGTAAATGCGAAGATGCCTGCACTAGAGGCAAATTCGATAGTCCAGTCGCTATCGATGCCGTCAAAAAGTTTATTGCCGATAAGGATCTTGATGCTAAGACCCGCTTCATTCCAACTCCGGTCATCGCTTCTAATGTTGGCAAATGGAAAGAAAAGATTGCTATCATCGGCGCTGGCCCGGCTGGCTTAAGCTGTGCCTATTATCTAGCTATGCAAGGATATGAGCCTACCATCTTTGAAAAGGCTCAACAACCTGGCGGTATGTTAAGATACGGAATTCCTTCATACAAATTAGAAAAGAATGTCATTGATGCTGAAATTGAAGTAATCAAGGCTATTGGTGTCACCATCAAATGTGGAGTAGAAGTCGGAAAAGACATTACTATTGATCAGTTAAGAAAAGAAGGCTATAAGGCTTTCTATATCGCTATTGGCTGCCAAGGTGGCAAACTTCCTAATATCCCTGGTCAGGACGGAAAGAATGTCTTTACAGCTGTTGACTTCTTAAGAGAGATTCAGGAAGACAAGGCTCCTAAGTTCAATGGACCTGTTGTTGTCATCGGTGGCGGTAATGTCGCTATTGATGCTGCTAGAAGTTCCACTCGTCTTGGCGCCACTAAAGTCTCTATGTTCTGTCTTGAAAGCCGTGACATTATGCCTGCCACTAAGCAGGAAATCAGAGAAGCAGAAGAAGAGCATGTTGAAGTCAATTGTTCTTATGCTCCTAAAGAAGTGCTTCTTGATGAAAACAAGAATGTTAAGGGCATTGTCGTTATGAAATGTCTTCGTGTATTTGATGAAAGCCATCACTTTGCACCTCAGTACGATGAAAATGATACCAAGACCATTGACTGCACTGCCGTCATCTTCTCTATCGGTCAGGCTATTGTCTGGAATGACTTACTTAAAGGAACTAAGGTTGAGTTCAATAGAGCTCATGGCCCGGTTGCCGATAAGGTTTCTTATCAGACTAAAGAGCCTGATATCTTCGTGGGCGGAGATGTCTACACCGGTCCTAAGTTTGCAATTGACGCTATCGCTGAAGGTAAGGAAGCTAGTGTCTCTATTCATCGTTTTGTAAGACCTGGTGCTTCAATGACTATTGGCAGAAACCTCAGAGAATTCATTCCGCTTGATAAGGATAACATTGCTGATATTTCTTACGATAAGGCTGGAAGACAAGAAGCCGGAATGGATGAATCAGTTGACTATCATCATACTTTCCAAGATGCCCATAAGACTTTAACTGAGGAACAGGTCAAGATTGAAACTGCCCGCTGCTTAGGCTGCGGTGCCTCAGTCGTTGATGAGAATAAGTGTATCGGCTGCGGTATCTGCACCACTAAGTGCAACTTCGATGCTATCCATCTCTTCAGAGTCCATCCGGAAGCTAGCACCATGTATAAGGCCGAGGATAAGATGAAAGCTATTCTTCCTTATATGGTTAAACGTGCCTTCAAGGTTACCTTTGGTAAGAAGACTCCGGCTGAAAAGGTCTCCGAGAAGCAGCATAAGGCTTATAAGAAGGCTAGTAAGAAAGCGAAGAAAGCCAGCAAAAATGCATGAGTTAGGCGTTGCCTTTGAAATCATCAAAACCATTGAAGACTTTGCTAAAGACAAGGACATTACTAAAGTCACTAAGACCGTCCTAGAAATCGGAGAAGTCTCTTCTATTGTTACTTCTTATTTTGAAGATGTCTGGAAATGGGCCTGCTCAAAAAGCAAGATCATGACTGGCTCTAAACTTCAAATCATTCCCATCAAAGCCATCACTATCTGTGAGGACTGCGGCAAGACTTACGATACTATCAAGTATGGTAAAATCTGCCCTTTCTGCAAGAGCGAACATACTCATCTTCTTCAAGGCAATGAGATGAACATCAAAGAAATCCAAGTCGAATAAGTTCTGCATTAAGTGAACAAAGCCAAGTGAATTTATCACTTGGCTTTTTGCTTTGTTATTGACTACTATCTTAATTTTAAGGATGAATCAGTCAACAAGTTAGCAATTATAATACAAAAGCTAACTTTTTGTATTATTTTACTATGTTTTTTTTCTATTACTATCTATAATTCAAAAAGAAAGGTAAAATTCAAAAAATGAAAGATTTATTGTTGATGAGAGCTCCTCTTAAGTACATCCAAGGAAAAGGAGCTTTAGAACATTTCTATGAGAACTGCAAGTTCTTCGGAGATCATTTCCTTTTTGTTTGCTCCCACTCGGCTTATGAAGCTACCCATGATGAGATTGAGAAATCCTTTGAAGGTAGTAAGACTATTAGAAGATATGAAATCTTCAGTGGCATCTCCTCAGTCGGAGAAATCAAGAAGATGGAAGAGATTGTCAAGAAAGACCATATCGATGTTGTTATCGGAGTCGGTGGAGGCAGTGCTATTGATACTGCTAAAGCCACAGCTTTCTATACTAATAAGAGAATAGCCATCATTCCGACTGTCGTTGCAACTGATGCCCCCTGCACCGGATTAAGCGTCATCTACAATGATGATCATTCCTTCAACTCTTATCTTTTCTATCCTAATAACCCGGATTTAGTCATTGTTGACAGTGGTGTTATTGCTAATGCTCCTACTAAGTTCTTAGTGGCTGGCATGGGTGATGCTTTAGGAACCTATTTTGAAGCTAGAGCTTCCTATAAGACCCATTCTTTATCATTAGAAATGGGTGGAATTACCCTTTCTTCTTTAGCTTTATGTGAGCTTTGCTACAAGACTCTCCTTAAAGACGGTGTCAAAGCTATGATTTCTAACGATAACCATTTGGTCACTCCTGAACTTGATTCCATCATTGAAGCTAACGTCTATCTCAGCGGTGTTGGCGCCGATAACGGCGGTTTATGTGTCGCTCATTCTTTCTATAATGGTGTTACTTCTCTCCATAAGAAGACCGCTATGCACGGAAACTGTGTTGCTTATGGCACTTTAGTCCAGCTTTTATTAGAAGATAGCCCGGTTGAGGAATATAACCAAGTCAGAGACTTCGTCTATTCAGTCGGACTTCCTCTCACTCTTGAAGACCTTGGCTGCACCAAAGACGATGCCATGAACATTGCCTTAGCAAGCTGCGTCAAAGGCGAATCTATTCACTCCTTATCCGGAGACTGCAAGCCTGAAGAATTAAGAGATGCTATCCTTCTTCAGGATGCCTTAGGACATAAGTTCCTTAATAAGTAGATTCAGAAATCTTAGTTTTTATACTAAAAAAGCACCTTCACTGCGAAGGTGCTTTTACTTTTGACTTAAAGTCTAGCCCTTGGTAACAGGAGTAGTTTCAGGGGTAACTTCCGGATACTGTTCACGATGAGCATCGTAAGTAGTATGGAGAAGCTTCTCAGCAAGAGGTGAGCCAGGGCGTTTAAGGTAATCAGCATAGAGTTTCTGAATATCAGGATTCAAATGACTTCTTCTAATCGGTTTGCCTTTATCTTCGTCATAAAGGACCTGAGCACGCTTAGAAGCATAAGTGTACCAAATATCGGTATCTTCATTAGGTAAGAAGACAGGGAAGACATAAGGTTGACCGCCGCCGTTAATACAGCCGCCTGGGCATCCCATAACTTCGATGAAATCGTATTTGCAGGTTCCATCCTTGATCTGATCAAGAAGAATCTTGGCATTCTTCATACCAGAGCAGATAGCAATATTGATAGTCGTTCCGCTGATAGAGAGGGAAGCATCCTTGATTCCAGCTAAGCCACGGCAAGGCTGGAAGACAATAGGTTCCATCTCCTCATTAGTCAGAATATGGTAAGCCGTTCTGATAGCAGCTTCCATAACACCGCCAGTGACACCAAAGATGACACCAGCACCGGTGTTCTCACCGATGAAATCATGATCAAAGTCCTCATTAGGAAGACGAGACCAGACAAGACCGGATCTTCTGATGAGCTGACCTAATTCACGGGTAGTTAAGACAACATCGATATCTTCGATGCCATCAACCTGTTCTTCCTTACGGGCACGCTCATACTTCTTAGCGGTGCAAGGAACAACAGAGACAACACAGATCTTACTTCTATCGATATTATGCTTTTCAGCATAGTAGGACTTGATAATAGCTCCCATCATCTGCTGCGGAGATTTGCAAGATGAAAGATGCGGTAAGAGTGAAGGATAGTAAAGCTCAATATAGTTAATCCAGCCCGGAGAGCAGGAAGTAATCATCGGATTAGCAGAATGAGAAGAGAATCTCTTAACAAATTCGGTAGCTTCTTCCATGATGGTTAAATCAGCGCCGAAGTTGTTATCAAAGACACGATAGAATCCAAGACGATGCAAAGCAGAAGCTAATTTTCCCGTGCAGTTAGTGCCAACTTTATCACCAAACTCCTCACCGATAGATGCTCTAACGGCCGGAGCGACAATGCAGATGACAGTCTTCTGATCAGCAAAAGCCTGATCAAGCTTAGGAATATCGTTATGCTCCATCAAAGCGCCAGTGGGGCAAACTAAAGTGCATTGTCCGCACTGAATGCAAGGAACAGTAGCAAAAGATCTATTGGCAACCGGACCAACAATGGTCTTGAAGCCACGGTTTTCAAATCCTAAGATACCAATTCCCTGAGCCTGTTTGCAGGCTTCGATACATCTACCGCAAAGAATGCATTTAGAAGTATCACGGACAATACCAGGAGCAATTTCATCTAAAGTAGTAGGAGTCTTGCTTCCAACATACATCTCTGGACGGGCACCGACTTCTCTAGCAGCTTCTAATAACTCACAATGTCCATTCTTACGGCAAGACTGGCAGTTGTAGTAGTGATTAGAAAGTAAGAGTTCAACAGAAGTTCTTCTAGCAGCAACAGCTGCGGGATCATTGATAGAGATATGAAGTCCATCTCTAACAGGGTAAGCACAGCTAGGAATCAGTCTTCTTTCACCATCAACGTGAACGAGACAGACACGGCAGGAAGCTAAAGAGCAAGCATGGTCTCTCCAGTTGCAAAGGTTAGGAATATTGAAACCGCAAGTCTTAGCAGCCTCAAGAATAGAAAGTCCTTCATCAACTAAATAAGGACGGTTCTCAATATAGATTGTAATTTTCTTTGGCATTTTGATTACTCCTTGTAAATAGCATTAAAGTGGCAGCCTGCCATACAGGTACCGCACTTGATGCACTTCTTCTCATCAATGACAAAGGCTTCTTTGCCGACCACACCAGTAATAGCACCAACAGGGCAATTACGTGCACAAAGAGAGCATTTACGGCATTTGTTCGGATCAATATGATAGGAGATGAGTTTCTTGCAGACGCCGGCATCGCACTTCTTGTCGACAATATGTCTGATGTAGACATCATGGAACTTAGAAAGAGTAGAGAGAATCGGGTTAGCAGCCGTCTGGCCTAAGCCGCAAAGAGCACCAACCTTGATAGACTGAGACAAAGCCTCAAGCTTGTCTAAGTCTTCCATGGTTCCTTTACCATCAGTAATACGAGTCATAATCTCTAAGAGTCTCTTAGTACCGATACGGCACTGAGAGCATTTACCACAGGATTCATCGCAGATGAACTGCATATAGAACTTAGCGACATCAACCATGCAGTTATCTTCATCCATGACAATAGCACCGCCAGAACCCATCATTGAGCCATGGGCGATTAAAGAATCATAATCAATCGGGACATCAAGTTCATCGGTAGTTAAGCAACCGCCAGAAGGACCACCAGTCTGAATAGCCTGGAACTTCTTATCGTTCTGGATACCACCGCCGATATCAAAAATCAAAGTTCTTAAGGTAGTTCCCATCGGAACTTCGACAAGTCCGACATTCTTGACCTTGCCACCTAAAGCAAAGACCTTAGTGCCCTTAGACTTCTCAGTACCGATCTTAGCGTATTCTTCAGGTCCGACACGGACAATATAAGGAACGTTAGCTAAAGTCTCAACGTTGTTGATGACAGTAGGTTTGCCCCAAAGACCTGAAATAGCCGGGAACGGAGGCTTAGGTCTAGGCATACCACGCTTACCTTCAATGGAGTTAAGCAAAGCCGTCTCTTCACCGCAAACAAAAGCACCAGCACCATATCTAAGTCCGATACGGAAGCTGAAACCAGTTCCTAAGATATTGTCACCTAATAACCCACACTTTTCCATCTCGTCTAAGCAGATCTTTATTCTCTGGCAGGCAATAGGATACTCAGCACGGATATAGAAGTATCCTTGCTTAGCGCCGATAGCATAACCAGCAATCATCATACCTTCGATGACACTGACAGGGTTGCCTTCAAGAATAGAACGATCCATAAAGGCACCCGGATCGCCTTCATCACCATTGCAGATGATGTACTTAGTATCATTGACCTGATTTAAAGCAAACTGCCACTTTCTTCCAGTAGGGAAGCCGGCACCGCCTCTTCCTCTTAAGCCAGAAGCAGAGATTAAATCAATAACTTCCTGCTGCTTCATACCTAAGACTTTCTTTAAAGCCTTGAAGGCTTCAAAGCCGATAGCTTCATCTAAGTCTTCAGGATTAATCATTCCGCAGCCGTGTAAGGCAATACGGACCTGCTTCTTATAGAAGTTGATATCATCCTGTTTAGTGATCTTCTTATGAGTGTTAGGATCTTCATAAAGAAGAGCCTCAACAATCTTGCCACCCATGATATCAGTCTTGATGATGGTTTCAGCATCAGCTGGCTTAACACCATGATATAAGGTATCTTCAGGATAGATCTTAACGAAAGGCCCCTGAGAGCAGAAACCAAAGCAGCCGACTTGGTTAACAGTAACCTTGTCTTCAAGATGATTGTCAACAATCAGCTTTTTGAAATTCTCATAAATAAGCTGAGAATCGGATGATAAGCAGCCAGTACCTCCGCAGACGACAATATGTCTCTTGCCATCCTTGCCAGAGAACTTCTTGCCTAAGCATTCGGTGCAGTTAGCCATTCTCTTTTCAAGAGCAGCTATTGTCTTAATCGGATCAACCTTAGTGGTTTTAGCTGAACTAGCAGCCTTAATAGTTGACTTAGCCATTATTTCATCTCCTTGTCACGATATTCTTTAATAATATTAGGAATCTCACCTAAAGTGACTTTAGGATAGACCTTTCCATTAATGCTGATAGCCGGAGCAATACCGCAGGCTCCTAAGCAACGGATAGCATCCAATGAGAAGAGACCATCGGTAGTAGTCTGACCAGGTTTAATCTTGAGAAGCTCAGAGAACTTATCAAGAACATTCTGACCGCCCTTTACATAACAGGCAGTACCAATGCAGCAGCCAATTACGTATTTGCCCTTTGGTACAAGTGAGAAAAAATTGTAGAAAGTAACAACTCCGTAGATTTCACTTACAGGAATACCAGTCTTAGCAGCAATCACTTCCTGAACTTCAAGAGGAATATATCCATATTCCCTTTGAACATCAGCAAGGATAAGCATAAGAGGAGATGGTTCATTCTTGTAACGATTGCAGATATCCACAATCATGGTGACAGCTTCGGTTCTAAGTGTCATAAAATAGCCTCCCTTAAACCATTACAATCGTTACTATTATATTCAAAAGAACGTATAAGAAAGAACGATATTTTTTAAAAAAGGAAAAAAAACGCCTAAGTTTCTTGGATTTTTTAGTCCAAATGCTTGATTGAAAATGGTCGAGCAATTGCGCAATAGCATAGAAGTCTTTTGCCTTAAGCTAAAAAAGTAATCGTTATTTTTAAAAAGAAACCATTTTTTAATAATTTGAATAAATAGAATGCGCAAAAGATAGGCTTCCATACAATTAATTTGCACGTTTTACGAACCGGCCATCATTTTTTGTGCGTGTTTTGCGTGTTTGCCTTTTAAAGTCTTATTTTTTACAAACTATTTTATTTGTCCTAGAGGCATATCAGCTTTTTGTGCTGTAAGAATATAAACCAGCTTTTAAGAACAGTATTTACCAGCCTACCTATTTGTATAGTGAAAAGACAGTTTAATAACGAATCTAGTGTCATTAAAAAATAAATGACTTAATTAAAATCTTTCTTCTAAAAAAGACCTTGGGGGAGTAATCACACCTTGCTTGTAAATTTCATGACTTAGATAGTTAATATCAATCTTTTTGAATATCCTCTATTTTATGGGTTTTAATTAATTATGTAAGGGGTTTCTTAAATAATATTGAATTTTAAACAGCTGTTCGAAATGAAGAAAAAACAAAAAAGTTGAACACATGACCAGTATTTTAACAAAAGAATTTCTCAATTAGTAAACGCTTTCACAAAACTTTGTTTTACTTTGGCTTCGATAAAAATATGTTCGTTTTCGAATTGCCTTTTTCTTTAATTTTTAACTATGAATTTCTTATAAAAAACTCTTCTGTTTTTGATTGTAAATTTTTTGATTATTTTTTAGTTAAAAAAATTAAAAAAGCATTCCTTGTCTTTTTCTTTTTTTCTATATATCAGCTTTTGTTTTAGGCTCATGGCATAGTTTAACTGTACGAGCATTGAAAAGAACTAGAATTATTAATATCAGACTCATCATTCAACTGCTAACTGTACATGAAGATCTTTTATTTTTCTTGTTTTCAATCTTCTTAACATGTTCTAACAAAAAGAGCAATCCTTCTTTTATTAATCACGGCTGCCATAAAAATTTCTCCTTTTCGAAAAATGTTGAAAGGTATGGGTCTTTTAGCTATTATCAATGTATGAAATTAATCAAGTATATTTTAGAAGACCCCCTCTATTCCAAAATAGTCAAATGGGTTCTTTCAGCTCTTGTAGCTACAAGCATTTTTTTAGCCATTTATTTCACCTCGGATCGGTCCATTATCAGTGCTTGTAATTCCACTTTCATACCCGGTGTTATCATGATTGGTATTGCATTCTTTTCCTTTATAAATTACTTCGGCGGTTTCGACTTTGCTGAATATGGTTTTATCTCCGGCATCAATTCCTTGAAGAAAGGTTCACCTATTGAATATGATGACCTGATTGATTACAAAACAAAGAAAAAAATCAGCCGAAAAAATAACCCCTTTGTCTTCCTTCCTTATGCGGTCTATGGTATCATTTATTTAATAGCAGCTCTTGTCCTTTTTCTCATTTATAAGTCTTCCATCTAGTATTGACTTCAAAAAGCTTCTTCATTAAAATTCTTTGCAAACCTAGCAAAAGTATTTGTAATAAGACTTTGTTGGGTAACCATTTAATGGGGGTATTAAGTATGAAGTTATCCAAAAAACTGTTTTTGCCGTTAGTTGTTGTGGCTGCTTTAGGGATGACAGGTTGTAATACGAATAAAACTTATTCAACTTCTGGTGGGACTCAGACCTCAAGTACTAGTGGTACTAAAGAGGTAACTAAGGCTAATGGCGTCAAAAACCTTACTGGTATTAGTTACGATGACAAGGTTGATATCCTTGCTCAAATGGAAGGCTATGCCAATAAGAACCATTTGACTGGTGTTCCGCTATATGGTTCAGGCGGTTATACTTTAATCAATGACCGTTGCGATCTTCCTTTAAATAAAGGAACCGATGGCAAGGGTGACTATGTCACTAACTATGGCTTTGGACTTTTACGTGAAGGCAATATTACTACTACTATGTCAGCTACTAATGAGCCCAACAGCAATTGGAGATTGTATTATCACACCGCTACCTCTCAGGCCAGAAATAAGATGAACCCAATGGATGCTGATGATAATTCTTTAGCAACTATGACCGGCTATATCACTTCAACCTTCTGGTCAACCAGATTAAAGACTGATACAGCTGGCAAATACACTAATGATTATGAATTCTATCCCTCTTATGCTGATTGCGACGCTCCTACTATGGTCGATGATGGCGATAGTGATACAAATAGCTCCACTACCTGGACTTTCAAAGTCAAGACTGGTGCTAATAGTGGCTTAAAGTTCAAGACTAAATCTACCAAGACTGTAAACGGCGTTGCCATTAATACCTTTAATGATAAGGCTGTTACTGTTGAGGACTATATCTTTGCTATGAAGATGTTGCTGACTCAGTCTAACGGCTACTCCTATTCGTCACAGTATTCTTCCGATGTCTCCAATATTGTTGGAGCCACTGATTACTACAACTCCACTGAAAAAACCATCGGAACTGCTGACAATGAAGAAAAGTGGAACAATGTTGGCTACACCAAGGTCGATGATGAAACAATTAAGGTTAAGTTTGTCTATCCTACTGATGCCTTTGGCTGTATGTATCGTATGGATAACAACCTAATTGCTCCTTGCAACAAAGACTTCTATCAGACTATTTGCGGAACTATCGGCAGTGAGAACTTTAAACCTGCTCTCTATGGAACTTATAATTCTGATCAGACTATCACACCTGCTGATTCTATCCTTTCCTGCGGGCCTTATATTCTCTCCGAGTATGATTCCGTCACTAACAACGAGATCGTCTTCGACAAGAACCCCGATTGGTTAGCAGCTGAAGAACCTACCAAGGTCGATAAATACTATCGTATTCCTGGTGTCAAGATTAGCATTAACTCTGCCATGAAGACTGATCCTTCAGCCAATTACAAGAATTTCAAGGCTGGCTCTGTTGATGTCTCCAGTATTCCGGCTTCTGAAGCCACCAATGAATCTTCTGATTCAACCTATAAGCACTTCGAAGTTGGTGATTCTGTTTGGAAACTTCAGGTCAATAATTGCACCCAGACTGAATGGGATGGATTATTCGGAACTGAAGGTACTGTCGATCAGGCCAAGTCTACTGATGATTACTATAAGTGCAAACCTATTATGGCTAACGACAACTTCGTCAATGGTGTCTATGCTTCTATCAACCGTTCTGCCTTAGCTACTTTGATGAACGCCGATGTCGCTAATTCCTTCTTCTCCGACGCTTATGAAACTGCTGGTATGAACGCTGATGGTACTATTTCCCACAAGGTCTACAACGACACTGATGCCCACAAGAAAGTCATGGAAGATTACTTCCCTGATACTTATGGTTATTCTCTTGAAGGTGCTAAGACCCTCTTCGGAAAAGCTATTGATGAAGAATTAGCTAATGGCGATTACACTGCTGGAACTGCTGATACTCCTACCGAAATCCATGTTCAGGTTGCCTACCAGGCTGCTTCTCAGTTGACTGATGAAGGTGCTTACGTCAAGAAGAACATTGAAGATGCCTTCAATGCCGTCGGCACTGCTAAGGGAGTCAAACTTGTCATTGATCTCTTTGCTCCTGACAACTGGTATGATGTCTACTATTCAATGTGCTTAGTTGGACAATTTGATTTCTGCTTTGCCTCTATCAGCGGCGGAACTCTTGATCCGTTCAACTTCTTAAACACTCTCAGATCTGATAACCAGTCTACTTTCACTCTTAGCTGGGGATGCGATACCAATGAATGCACTGGCGAAATCGTCTACAACAATGAATCTTATTCATACAATGCCATGTATGATGCTGTAGAATATGGTAACGTCAACATTGTCGATGGCTGTGAAGCTGCCAACTAATTTCCGCCTTATTAATCTTCTTCGCCTAAGAAGTCATTTCTTAGGCGAAGAATTATTATTAAATGCATAAAGGGTTTCTCTTTATGCTTTTATCTTCTTAAGACTTTATTTCAAAAATTGCAATTTTCTAGGGGGACTAAATGACAAAGTATGTTATTAAACGAATCCTACTCGCTTTCGTAACACTGTTCATCATTCTTTCACTGACATTTATTTTAATGAAGCTTTTACCATTCACAAAACCACTTGGAACTACCTCGGCTCAGATAGCTTATTATGCTAAGCAAGTTAGTTTAGGATATGTTCTTGAATCCTCAAGTGTGATTGATGGTATCGGAGAACTGTTATATAAATATACTGATTCTGTAAATATGGTCCATTACTATTATCAGAGACCTATTATGGAACAATATGGGAACTGGTTAGTAAATGTATTTACTAAATGGGATTGGGGTGTTTCAACAGTCATTATGGAGAATGTTGATGTCGGAATTATTATTTCGACAAAGCTTCCTACCACCATTGAAGTAAACGTTATTTCAGTTTTGATTTCTGTTCCTCTTGGTGTCGCTTTAGGTGTCTGGGCGGCTTTAAAGAAAAACAAACCGACTGATACAGTCATTTCGACTTTGGTAATGGTCCTAATTTCTGTTCCGTCATTTGTTATTATTTCATTCTTGATTATGACTTTAGGATATTCAGCCAAGGTCCTTCCCACTTCTTGGCCATCAACTAGAGCTCCTATGAATACTAGAGTCCTAGGTTTTATCATACCGGTTGTTTCCTTATCCTGCGGATCCATCTGCGGATATTGCCGTTTCACAAGAGCTGAATTATGTGAAGTCCTTGATTCTGATTACCTCTTATTAGCTAGAACCAAAGGTTTAACTAAAAGACAAGCAGTTATGAGACATGCTTTAAGAAATGCCATGGTTCCTATTCTTCCTTCAATCTTAGCCGAAATCGTCGGTGTCTTATCAGGATCAATGATTCTTGAAACTTTGTATGGCATTCCTGGAATCGGCTCTCTCTTCTATACCGCTGTAACTGCTAAAGACTACAATGTCTTAATGGTTGATATGGCTTTATTTACTTTGATTGGATTACTAGCTGGCATCATCTTGGATTTATCATACGGTTTTCTTGATCCTCGTATTAGAATGGGGGAAAAGAAATAATGGCTAACGAAGAAACAATTAAATACTCCTATACCGATAGCGCTAATATTCATCATGATGCTGTCCTTAATAAGGACATGTTTAAGTTTAACCAGGCTGATAAAACTATTCATGATGTCAAGTTGAATGGTAAGCCTACCACTTTTGCCCGTGATGCGCTCAAGAGATTCTCAAAGAATAAGTCTTCCATCGTTGCTACTATTATTTTAGGAATCATGGTAGTCTTAGCTTTGCTATTGCCAGTATGTATTTCCTATGACACTAATACTGTCCATGCTGATGAAACTTTCCTTGAGCCAAAGCTTTTCAGCGCTGGAACGGGATTCTGGGATGGCTGCAAGACCTATAGCGATCAGACTTATGATCCATCTACAAATCTTCCTACTGGAAGCTTTGATGCTAATGCTATTGTTAAGGGTTCTTTGACTACCTATGAAGGAACTACTAATAAAGCTAACAAATATGCCTCCGGCGGCTATTACCGTATTGGTGATTCCAGCACTTCAGGAACCTTGACTTCTCCTACCTTCACTTACGATTCCACAAAACAATATGTCTTAAATTATGACATGGAAGTGGCTTTGGAGCCGGAAGATTATGATGACTCTGCTTATGGAATCAATCTTACCTATACTGATGCTTCTTCTATCAGTCAGACAATCGAAGTCTTAGCTGATTCTACTAAATATGGTGAACAGACTATTTCCTTAAATGCTATTATCGATGGAGCAAGTGTTAGTGGCGTCAGTGATTTCTCAATTCAGTATTTCACCCCATCAAACGAAAACAACTTAGGAACTGTCTACCTTAAGAAATCGCTCTTAACTGAAGCTGGAACTACTCTTAGTGCTGTTTCCTTTACTGATGCTAATGCTATGGTCTTAGGTGGAACCTGGTCAGGAGTCGGAACTCTTGATTCGTTATATGGTGCCTCTCAGACTTCCTGCTCTTTCAGATACGACACTTATGAAGCTGCCTATGGCAAGAAAGATATGACTATTGGTGCCTCTATTCTTGATACCTATATCGCTAATGGCTATATGACTTATGATTTCGATGTCGGCATAACCTCTTTTAAAATTCTTTCAGACAAATGCCCTATCACTCAAGTCTATAGTCAAAAAGTAACTTCTGGATTAGGCGTTGTCGTTAAAGAAATCGTTTGCCAGGTACAGTATTACCGTTACTTAGGCTATACCAGTATGCCTATACACCTTCTTGGCACTGATAATACTGGGAAAGACTTACTTAAGTACCTTTGTGAAGGAACAAGAAACTCTTTAGGATTAGGTATCATCATCTTCTTGATTACTTTCTCATTTGGCTTAATCTTTGGAGCTATTGAAGGTTACTTTGGTGGTGCTGTTGATATGGTCATGGAAAGATTAGTTGATATCTTAGGAAACATTCCTTGGATTATTGTTGTCACTCTTTGTGTCTTAAACCTTGGTAATTCCTTTGGTGTCTTTATCTTAGCTATGTCCCTAACTGGCTGGATTGGCACCTCTTCATTGACAAGAACTCAGTTCTACCGATTCAAGAGACGAGAATATGTTTTAGCCTCTCGATCTTTAGGTGCTAGTGATAACCGTTTAATTTTCAAGCATATTCTTCCTAACTCTATCGGTACTATTGTTACTTCTGCTGTCTTAATTATTCCTTCAGTCATCTTTGCTGAAGCCGCAGTATCATACTTAGGCCTTGGTTTAAAAGGAACCGCATCCTTAGGTGTTATTCTTTCTAATAACCAAGTTTACTTAGGCTCTTATAATTTCTTGCTGTTGATTCCTTCATTAGTCATGGCTCTCCTAATGATTTCTTTTAACCTCTTTGGCAATGGCTTACGTGATGCCTTTAACCCGTCACTGAAAGGAGCTGACTAACTTATGGCACTAGACCCCAACAAATATAATCGAATCGACTATAAAAACACTCCTAAGATTCTTGAAGTTAAAGACCTGCAAGTCTCATTCAAGTCTGATACGGGTATTGTCCACGCTGTGAGAGGAGTCTCCTTTGACTTATACAAAGGAGAAACTCTTTGTATTGTCGGAGAATCAGGATGCGGAAAATCAGCTACCTGCAAAACTTTAATGGGAATTCTTTCTAATGAGGCTCTCATTGAAGGCGGCAGCGCTATGTTTGAAGGCGAAGACTTAACCAAAATCTCTGAAGAAGACTTCCATCGAATCAGAGGAAATAAGATTGGTATGATTTTCCAGGATCCTCTTTCATCATTGAATCCGATTATGAAAATCGGTAAGCAGATTACCGAAGCCACGATGATCAACAGGAACATTCTGAAGAAGAGATATGATAATCTCATCTCTAAAGAACTAATTGCCTACAAGAATGCTTCAACTGAAAGAGATTATCAGAAACAGAAGCTTTACGCTGAAGCTGATTTCTTTAAGACAGATGCTACTAAGAAGATGAAGGATGCTATCTACGATATGAAGAACAGAAGCCTTCCTGCTAAGGATATCAAAGATTATCAAAGCAAAGAAAAGGCCCGCATCCAAAAAGCTTATAAGGAAATTAAAGAAAAGAACAAGCCCCTTATCAAGCAAGTGGATAAAGACTTTAAGGCTAAAATACCGGCTCTTAAAAAGGCTTTGAATGCCAGAAGGAAAGTTGCCAAAAAAGACAACAAAGCTTATTCTTTAGCTTTAAAGAAGCAGCATGAACAGGCCTTAAAGAAAGTCGATGCTGAAATCAAAGATTTAGGTACTAACCCTGATGAAAAGAAGCTTAAAGAGTTAGAAGCTTACAAGAATAAAATTAACGAAGAATATATCTCCTTAACAAAGATTACTAAGAAGCAAGCTAAAGAGATGGCTTTAAATGTCATGAAAGAAGTTGGTATTCCTCAACCTGAAGCAAGATATAAGCAGTATCCGTTTGAATTCTCTGGCGGTATGAGACAGCGTATTGTTATCGCTATCGCCTTAACCGCTAATCCGGAAGTTCTTATATGTGATGAGCCGACTACTGCTCTTGATGTAACTATTCAGGCTCAGATTCTTGAGCTGATCAACAAGTTAAAAGCCGAACGTCATATGTCCATCATCTTCATCACCCATGACTTAGGCGTCGTAGCAAATATGGCTGATCGAGTCGCCGTTATGTATGCTGGCAAGATTGTGGAAGTCGGTACTGCCTATGAAATTTTCTTCGAGCCTAAGCATCCTTATACCTGGGCTCTACTTTCTTCAATCCCGGATGTTGATTCCAAAGAAAAACTAGAATCCATTCCTGGCACACCTCCAAACCTTGTCAATCCTCCTAAAGGCGATGCCTTTGCTGCTAGAAACAAATATGCTTTAGGTGTTGATTATCAGTATGAGCCACCGGTTTTTAAAATCAGTGACACCCATTATGCATCTACTTGGCTTCTCTATGAGAAGTTTGCTCCTAAAGCCGTCCCACCTAAGATTGTTACTACTAGAATTGAAAAAGCCATAGAAGAGGAGGAACAGTATGAACGACAGCATCAATAATGAAAAGAACGACAATACCGATAACTTAAAAGACAGTGAAATTGCTACTGCAAAGCTTCCTGCCTCTAGCAACGATGATTTAATAGACAATAAACTTGATGCCTCTCCCGATAATGCCTTTGGTGAAAAGAGAGTTACTTCTTCTTCCATTGAAAAAGCCAATGATCAGGAAGAGCATACTTTTAACTATGATTCAAAATCCTTTAATCTTCCGCCTCATAAAGGCCACGTAAAAACCAAACCCGAATATGTCGACAAAAACATTATTCTTTCAGTTAACCATCTAAAGCAGTTCTTCCCTATGGGACATGGAACGAATAAATATTGGCTTAAAGCTGTCCATGGTATCTCCTTCCAGATTCATAAAGGCGAATGCGTAGGCTTGGTCGGTGAATCCGGCTGCGGTAAAACCACTACTGGAAGAAGTATCATGCGTCTTTACGATATCACTTCCGGAAGTGTCTACTACAAAGGTGTCCGTATCAATGCCGGTGATCGCTGGAACGAAAAGGAAATCAAATGGGTCAGAATCAAAGGAAAGAAGAAGATCAAGCAGTTAAAGGCTGATACTTCCATTCCGGTTGATAAAAGAAACCAAGAGATTGAGAAAATCAAACGTCACATCTATATCACCGTTAAAACCCAAAAATCCAAAATCAGACAAATCAAATACGATAACCGCCATGTCGATAAAGCTTTGCTCTCCCAAATTCAGATGATCTTCCAGGATCCGATAGATTCTCTAGATCCGAGAATGACGGTCGAAGAAATCATTCAGGAAGGCTTACTGATTCAAAGAAGAACCATGAAGAAGGAAGCCGGTGAAGAATGTGATCGACAGATAAAGCAAATTAAGGCTAATAATAAATTAAGTGAGGAAGATAAAAAGACTCAGATTGCCGTTCTTAAAAAGAAGTACCATAGCCTTGGCTCTGATATTGGAGAAAAGAACCATCAGAAAGTCTGTGACGTCTTAAATGAAGTCGGTTTAATTCCTGATTACTGCTCCCGTTATCCTCATGAGTTCTCTGGCGGTCAACGTCAGCGTATCGGTATCGCTAGGGCCTTAGTTATGAATCCTGAACTTCTTATCTGCGATGAACCAATTTCAGCCTTGGATGTCTCTATTAGAGCACAGATTATTAACCTTCTTAATGAATTGAAGCTATCTAGAAACCTTTCCATGCTCTTCATTGCCCATGACTTATCAGTCGTCAAATACTTCTGTGATACCATCTGCGTCATGTACTTTGGCGATATGGTTGAAAAAGCTTCCTCCGATGAACTCTTCCGTCATCCGCTCCACCCCTATACAAAGTCACTTCTATCAGCTATACCTAAGCCTAACCCGCTCTCAGAAAGAAGAAGAAAACGTATTAAGTATGATCCTAGAAAAACCCATGATTACTCTAAAGAGAAACCTACCTTCCAGGAAATCATACCTGGTCATTGGATCTTAGCTAATTCAGTTGAGATGGTTAAGTACCGTGAAGAAATCAAAGAAGAAGATGAGAAGAGCAAATATGACAATAACCCTAACTATAAATCTTTAACTGATCATATCTTTGATCCTGAAGACGAATCCAAGTAAATTCAAAAAAGAGGACTGTCGATTGATAGTCCTCTTTTTGTTTACTTCTTTACTTCACTGTTAGAATTAACAACTTTCTTTTCATTATGGGGAAGCAAGCTAATATCAAGTGCTTTTTGGGGAGTAGATAGAACATATATTAGTAACCCAATACCAGCAACAAATAGAATAATGGACCAAAACTGGGAAGGCGAAATTCCAGGAATAAAGCTGCCTCTATCATCCCCTCTTAAATACTCGATTCCAAATCTCCAAGCTCCATAAGAAATCATATAGATGGGAAAACATAATCTGGTGTTCTTATTTAAAGCTAGAAGCAGAAGGACAACCGACAAAGCCAAAAGGAAAATAACCTCCCAAAGATTAGTAGGCCAGACCTTTACCCCATTAGTCGTTCTAAAAACTAGGCCTAAAGGAGAATCAGTTGGTAAACCGTAGCAGCAGCCATCAAGGAAGCAGCCGATTCTTCCAATTCCATGAGCTACTGTGATTGAAGCGGGAGCAATAATATAAATAGCTTTAATAGTATGCGGGTATTTCTTATGGAAAATAGCATAAAGAGCAAAGAAACAAACTACACCACCCATAATTCCGCCATAGAAAGTCATCGCCCAAGTCCAGGTATAAGTAGAAGGATTCTCTATATAGTCATAAAGGTTCTGCAGTAGAACCGCAGAAAGAGCTCCAAAGGCAACTGAGCCAGAAGCGATGATTTCATAAAAGGTTGCTACCCCTCTTTTCATATTTAGCTTATGAAAATAAATCTCAACATACACAAAAGCCATGATGACACCAATCGTCACAATGATGGGGTAAACATCAAAAGACATTTCAGGAAGCATGACTTTCTTTTCTCCTTGATAGCAGACTAAGTATCAGGCAGTATAGCAAAAGAATGACTCCTAATACCACTGAAAAGATTAGATATTGCGAATCATAATCAAAATTATAGAAAACGTTGAAAAGATTCTGATTAAGGAAGTTGAAAAGAAAATGACCGATTATTGGTAGAATTGGAGATTCAAAATAGATTGCCACAAACCCTAAAATCAAGCCTAAAACTAAAGTATAGGCTAACTGAATTAAGACTGAGATTGGAGAATTGCCATAAAAATTGACACAATGCATTAATGAGAAAGTCAATGCAGAATAAAGAATTGCCAATAATTCTTTATGGGAGCCTTTTTGAATTTTTAAGAAAAAGACTAGTAAGAAAAGACGGAAAAGCATTTCTTCAAGATAGACACTAACTAGGGTAATAAAAACATCAATACTGAAATTCAAGGGAAAAATATTAATGCTGATAGTTTCATTAAAAGACAATCCATAGAGAAAGTTAGATAAAGGACCTAAGACTAAAGGAACAAGAAACAGATAAGGAAGTCTTTTCTCTTTTTTAGGGCAGATTACCTTTGCTTTGATCTTTTCAAAAGTGATTAAAAAAGCCACTACAAGAAGCAAGGCTAACTTAACTAACCTATAACCATACTCTGAGGCTATCCAGCTACTTAAAGGAAGCAACTGGATTGCTAAATAAAAGCAAAGAAGGTAAATAAAAGAAAAGAGCAAGTTTTTAGATTCTTTTTCCATGCTTTAAGTTTAGTCTAGAAGCAAAGCATATTCAATAAACTATTGTTTCGTTTCTTCAGTGAAATCAGGGTATTTAAGTTTTTCAGAAATTGAAGGAATCTTCTCTTCATCATAGGAGAAGACATGAACACAATTGGCTTCAGTCTTAATAGTAAACAAAGACTTTAAAGTATAGATTTCATCAAGCTTTGCTTTAAGAGGAAGGAAATCCTTATTGAGGTAAAGAGTAACTGAAACAGATTTGAACTCAGGAGGAAGAACCTGTTTAACAAAAGGCATAGTAGCATCCTCAGTGGTAGTAAGCATGAACTTGCCATAGTTTTCTAAAGCCTTAGGGGAGATCTTAAAAGAGTAAATATAGCCATTTTCTTTTTTCTTTAATTTGATTGACATCAGATAGCCGACATCAAAATCATAAGGAAGAGGGAAGAGAAGCGAAACACCAAAATGATCAAGATAGTCTTTATAGGAATAACTTTTTTCTTTTAACGAGGAAAAATCATAATCAGTTGGCGATTTAACTAATTTTTCATCAAGGGTACGAAAGTATTTTACTGAATCTTTAGAACGATCCAAATATGATCTTTCGCCTAAGACAATATTCTTAGAAGCTGAGATGCTTTCTTTAAAAAAAGAGTTCTGATTCTTAATCCAGGTTGAATAAGTTGATTGCCTATTAGTGACAAAGACAGCCTGAGAAATAGCTAAGGAAAAAGACTTGGTAGCTACAAAGGGCTTTTTAGAAATTGATTCAATCAGATAATTCATCAATTCCATCGGCTCATTCAGGTAATTAATTGACATCAGTTTAGCATTCCTCTCTAAAAAGTAAGGTAAGATAAGTGTAAATCTAACTGATTGAAAAGAAAACTTTTATTTTGAAAAAGAAAGACTTCATGACAAACAATCAAATAGCTTTCTCATAAACGTTTTTCAGTGTATAATTATCAACGGGTTGAGGGACCCAAGAAGCTGAGAAGCTTCTTCAAGCCAAAAAGCTAGCACTTAATAGCTTAAATCCCTTAAAAATGATTGTTGCCATAGGTTCATTTATTAATTGCCTATAGGCAAGAAAGGAAAGTTGCTCAATGGACACTACGAATGATGTCAAGACGATGTGTACAGTCCGGAATGGAGCTGATCCGGGCGTCTCTCCGATTCCTGAAGAAGGACTTTGGATCAAATCAAAGGAAATCACTGATATTTCCGGTTTATCCCATGGTATCGGCTGGTGTGCTCCTATGCAGGGTGCCTGCAAGCTTACTCTCAACGTCAAGAAGGGAATCATTCAGGAAGCTTTGATTGAGACTATTGGCTGCTCTGGTATGACTCATTCAGCTGCTATGGCTGTTGAATCCATCCAAGGCAAGACTCTCTTAGAGGCTTTGAACACCGATTTGGTTTGCGATGCTATCAACGTTGCTATGAGAGAATGCTTCAAGCAGTTCGTCTATGGCAGAAGCCAGACCGCTTTCTCTGAAAATGGTTTACCGATTGGCTCCTCTATGGATGATCTTGGCAAGAACCGCCGCTCTCAGATTGGCACGATGTTTGGAACTTTAGCTAAAGGCCCCAGATATCTCGAAATGACTGATGGTTATGTTCTCCATGAAGGTCTTGATAAGAACAATGAAGTCATTGGTTATGAATTCGTTAATCTTGGAAAGATGATGAAGGCTATTCGTGAAGGCAAGGATGCTAACGAAGCTTTTAAGGCTGCCACTGGTACCTATGGCCGTTACGCTGAAGCCGTCAAGGTCATCGATCCGAGAAAGGAGTAATTGACCATGGTTACATTTGAGAATCAAGAAAGACGTACTGCCGGAATTAATGCCTTCCTTAAGAAAAATGATCTTGGCACTTTAGAAGATTGCCAGAAGCTTTGCTTATCCTATGGCGTTGATGTCGATAAGATTGTCCGTGGTATTCAGCCTATTTGCTTCGATAACGCTGTCTGGGGCTACACCTTAGGAACTGCCTTAGCTCTTAAGAAAAAGGTCAAGACCGCTAAAGAGGCTGCTGTCTGCTTAGGGGAAGGATTACAGGCTTTCTGTGTTCCTGGCTCTGTCGCTGATAAGCGTGAAGTCGGTTTAGGACATGGTAATCTTGGTGCCAGACTTCTCGATGAGGAATCTCACTGCTTTGCCTTCTTAGCCGGACATGAATCATTCGCTGCCGCTGAAGGTGCTATCGGTATTGCCAATAACGCCAACAAGGTCAGAAAGAATCCTTTACATGTTATTCTCAATGGTTTAGGCAAGAACGCTGCTTACATCATCTCCAGAATCAATGGCTTCACTTATGTCAGAACTGAACTCGATCGTACTAACGATACTCTTAAGATTATCGATGAAATCAAGTTCTCTGATGGCAACCGTGCCAACATCAGATGCTACGGCTCTGATGATGCCACTGAAGGTGTCGCTATTATGAAGTATGAACATGTTGATATCTCTATCACTGGTAACTCTACTAACCCGACTAGATTCCAACATCTTGTCGCTGGTCAGTATAAGAACTGGTGCTGGGGTCATGGACAGAAATACTTCTCTGTCGCCTCTGGCGGTGGAACTGGAAGAACTTTACATCCTGATAATATGGGTGCCGGTCCGGCTTCTTATGGCTTAACCGATTCCATGGGCAGAATGCATGCTGATGCTCAGTTCGCTGGTTCTTCTTCTGTTCCGGCTCATGTTGAGATGATGGGCTTAATCGGTATGGGTAATAACCCGATGGTTGGTGCCACTGTCTCTTTAGCCGTTGCTGTCTACGAAGCTTTGTCTGCTAAGAAGTAGTTTCTTAGTTTAAAGCAAAAAAAAGACCTGTCTTCAATTAGGCAGGTCTTTTAATTTTTGTCTTACTACTTCTTCATATCTTTCTTTAAGGCTTTTAGTCCTTTTATTGGATGACCGTTAACAATGTCGAGGATATCAACTGCCATCGGATAAGTAACAATTCCACCCGAACAATAGCAAAGTGATCTTAAACAGTTTGAGGGAATCATCTTTGATATGAATAAACCAGTTTGTTCCATCTGGCGTCTTTGATTAGGATCTTTTTCTTTTCTGGCTTCTTTCATCTTGGATTTACCAATATGGATAGCTACTTTTCTAAAGATCTTTCCAAAGAAAGTTGTGTATTCTCTAATTGGTGTTTCAAAAGTTATTGGTCTTCCACCAGGAATGTATTTCTGTGGCTGACGGCCAGAAATCTTATAGAACCTATCATCGGAGATAGCTAATAATTTATCAGCGCTTTGATAATCAGTACGAGGATCTTCTTTGATGTTTTCTCCCTTTAAAGTTATCGGAGAACTTAATAGCACTGTATTAGCATCTTTATTGATATCAATAGTGTAGAGACCATCATCAAGAACAGTTCTCTTTTCTTTTAAACTATAGTACTTAAGAGAATCAAGAGGAAGAATGAACTTAACTTCTTTTTCTTCATTAATATCTAATTCAACTTTATCAAAGCCAATCAACTGTCGTAAGGGGAAGTCGGTATTAAGAGAGGAATGCTCAAAATAAACTTGGACGACTTCTTTAGCTTTCATCGTTCCAGTGTTCTTAACCTTGAGAGAGACAAGAAGATTATCCTGCTCGCTTTTAACATTAAGTTCTGAGTAAGCAAAAGAAGAATAGGATAAACCATAGCCAAAGGGATAGAGCACCGCTTTCTTAAAAGTGGTGTAATAGCGGTATCCGACATAGATGGATTCTTTATAGAGATCATTATGTTTTAGGCCATAACCACTCTCAAAAGGAATATCGCTCTTATTTAAAGGCCAAGTGATAGACATTCTTCCACTAGGCGAGGCTTTTCCAAAGAGCAAGGAATAAGTAGCTAATCCACCCATTTCACCAGGTAACTGCATATTTAAGACAGCAGAGAATTTGTCAATGAAAGGTAGTTCAATGGCATTACCGGTATAGAGAACAAAGACGATCTTCTTGTGGAGCTTACCTAATTTCTGAATCAGCTTAACTTGGTTATGAGGAATATTAAGGTCATCTCTATCAAAGCCCTCTGATTCCATGCCGTCAATTAAACCACCAAAGAAAAGAATCTCATCATAGGATTTTGCTTTATTTATTGCCTCATTTTCTAAGCTAAGCTGGGATTTAAAGCTATGGCAGTTATAACCGGGGGCATATTCATAACTGATATGGTTTTCATCAAAGGCTTCTTTAGTTGTAACTACTCTCTTAGCATTAATCATACTAGAACCAGAGCCCTGATAACGCATATCTTCAAAAAGTGAGCCAATTACTAAGTACTTCTTCTTAGAATCTAAAGGAAGGGTCTGATTATTGTTCTTAAGTAAGACCGCTGAACCTAAAGCAATCTGATAACAGATTTCTTCATGTCCCTTAAAATCACAGTCCTTAGCTTTTTCAGCCTTGGTTCTTTCCCCAAGAGTAAGGATATTGGCAATAGCTTTATCAACGTATTCGATAGGGAGAGTCTTATCATTAATTGATTTAATAAGTTCTTCCTTGTTTTGACTTACCATGCCAGGCATTTCTAAGTCATTGCCAGCTTTTACGGAAGCTGCCTTATTGACGATTCCGCCCCAATCAGTCATCACCACTCCATCAAAGTCCCATTCCTTCCTCAAGACATCACTAATTAAATAGCTATTCTCACTGGAATGGAAACCATTGACCTGATTGTAGCTAGTCATAAAAGCTAAAGGATGCGCATTTTTAACAATCATTTCAAAAGGCTTAAGATAGATTTCCCTTAAGGCTCTTTCATCACAGATAGCATTAGAAGTAAAACGACTGTTCTCGTTATTGTTCAATGCAAAGTGCTTAACACAGCAAGAAACCTTCTGGCTTTGTAAGCCTAAGACATAATTGATACCAATCTGAGAGGTTAAATAAGGATCCTCAGAATAGTATTCGAAATTTCTTCCATCGAGAGGATTCCTGTCAATGTTAACAGCCGGCCCTAAAAGAACATTGACTCCAAAGAAGGAACATTCTTCTCCTAAAGCCACACCAGTCTTTTTAATAAGGTCTTTATCAAAAGTAGAAGCTAGATTGATGCCATCAGGAAAACAAGTGGTTTCTTCGGTTTTAAGAAAGTTATCGATTCCTTTCTCACCTTTTTCTTTTCTTAAGCCATTAGGGCCATCGGAAAAGATGATTGAATTAATACCTAATCTCTTGATCGGGGCGGTCGACATATTAGTATAACCAGATAGTAAATCTGCCTTTTCTTCAAGAGTCATCTCTTTAATTAGCTTCTCGATTTCAGACATATTTTTGTCTCCTTGATTTCTTTAGGCCCTACTTCATATCATAAGTTCAAACTAGTCAATTTTCCATACCGTCTCTTAAGAAAGACAGACATAATAATCAGTATCTTCATTAAGGAAACTTGAGACTTCTTTTTTATAATCTAAAGAGATACTAGATAGCCTTCCCTTTTTAAAGACATAAGGATCAATATATCTTTTCTTGGCTTTTATATTGAAGCAGTATTTTTCTAAAGGAAGATAGGATCTACTTCTCTTAACAGTCTTTAAGTTAAGATAATCGGTAAAGTCTTTCTTAGTCAAATCATTCTCTCTGAGTTTACTGATAAGTTCCTTTTCCTTTAAATAAAGGCCCTGATAGGAAATGACTTTTAAGTCAATAGTTTTTCTTAAAATCAAAGCTAAGGCCTGCATACTGCCCCGGTCTTCATCACTGATATAGACTCTAGAACACTTCAAAAAGAAAAGACTGAAGCTAAGTGCAGTATCAAGATTTCTAAAGCATAGTTCATCATTTCCAAACTCATTTTTAGCAACAAGAAGATCATCATAGAAAGAGCCTATCTGAGCTAAAGTCGCAAAGCCATAATTATTAATATTGCTTAAAGTATACTCTAACCTATCAGAAGATAGTCTTGGAGAATCATTGTCAGCAATTGGATAAAGATGGTAATTAGAAACATCTTTGGTTTTAAGAGCTAATTTAGTTAAGATATTTTGAATTTGTTCACTGCTTCTAATAATCTCCTCAGTGTCCTTTTCAGTTGATTCCTGTTTGAGATAATCCTTATTCATGAAATCAACAACATGAGCAAAGCAAGGAGTAGCAATATCATGGAAAAGGCCGGCAATTGTCTGTTTTTCATCGTGGGTGAAATGATAAATAATCAAAGCCACATTCAGACTATGATAATAGCGGGAATAAGGTTTCAGTTTCTTAAAGAAGGGAAAGGACGTATATTCAACACCGCAATTCATTCCAACATCCTTTAGTCTCTCTAAAGGAGGAACAGTAAGAAGATCAGTTAAAAAAGATGGGATTTCTTCTTTAAGAAGCTTAGTCACTGGATGGTTTTCTCTCATGTTTTTTTAGATTCTTTCACAAAAGAATTTAAATTAATTCTACTTCAAATGATTCCTAGAAACAAAGATATGATTTTTAGCCTTCTCATCGGGAGGATAGATTACACTGTTTCCTTTAAACTTTGGCTTATTTTGGAGCATTGAAAAAACGAGGTTAATAATACCAGCAATTTCTTCCTTGGTCTCATAGCCATTAACATGGCCGCAGTAAGCCGTATAATTATCAGTTAGTGAAAAAATGATTTTTGCACCAATTAGCCAAGTAGAAAGCGAAGTAGATCCGGGTAGCTGCATCCAAAGAAAAGGATTAACATCATCACCAGTAAACATCAAATTAGTCGAAGCGTCCAAAAACACTACTGACCCTTTAGTATGCCCAGGAGTATTGATAGTATTTACAACCCGATTCCCTAAGTCAAAAGAAAAATTATCATCAAAATAGATTGGCTTTGAATGAAAAGGCATTTTAGATAACTTGGCTTTAACGTGATTGCCTTTAAGAAGTGCCTTACAGGCTAGCTTTGAAGAAAGCAACTTATAAACAAAAGGTTTATCATTTCGATGAACATAATAATTTCTAAAATAGTTTCTTCCCCCATCGTGATCACAGTGTCGGTGAGTAATAGCTAAAATGATCGGCAGATCAGTTAATTCTCTAACTGTTTCATAAATGTTTCCGTATCCGATGCCACAGTCAATCAGCAAGGCACTTTTCTTTCCAATAAGAAGATAGCAATTAACAATGCCTTCTTCATCAATACGGTACGTGTTAGGAGCAATCTTTTCAATAGAATGGATGCCATCTTTAGCTTCAATCATGTTCATGTTTAGCCTTCTTAGCCTTTTTATCAAAATACTTGGCTTTTTCTATTTCAAAATCAAGCTGATGTTTATCGCATTTTCTTTTTAGGTGGCTTAATGCTAACTCTTCATTGGCTTTATCGAATTCCTTTTCATCGAGGATTTCTCTTTCTTTAGGAGATACCCAAGTACCACCGCTAGCTAAAATGATTTTCTTTTTTCTTTTTTGAATCTCCTCCTGCTCCTTAGAAAGATTCTTTTCTACATTAAAGAAAAGCATAAGAACAACAATAATCAGAGAGGAGACTACTTCAGATCCTAAGGCTAACCAATCTAAGATTATCTGAAGATTCGTATTTTGAACAATCCCTTCACCGTTACCAACAGGGGTAATATAGCCGTCGTTGGCTAGGACTTTATTGATAATAGCATTGCCTAAGATAGGCATAAACAAAGTGAATATAGTAGTAAAACTAACTGTAATACCATCACATCTAAAACCAGCTTTCCATTCCAGATGATCAAGAACATCACCGACTAATGACATCCAGATATAAACGCAAGGTATGGCACCAAAGTTCTTGATGAACTGGCCAACAAGTACCCAAATAAGAATCGTGTTCTTGCTTAAACTAAATAAGCCCGGATAGGAAATAATAAAGCAAAGCAGATCACCTAAAGCATAAAGGATGAAACCATAGAGCATAAGATTCCTCTTAGTGAATTTCTTGCTTAATGGACCGATTATGACCGCTCCAAGAGCTAAAGATAATCCACCGATGATATTAAAAAGAAGCATGGTATAGCCATCATTATAGTGGTCACCAATAACCCAGTTACAGTAATAAGCTACTAAAGAATTCTTAAAAGCCAAGCCTAATTGGAAAACAAATGTATAAGCAATCAGAATCCACCAATAGTGATCTTTACCAACTACAGAGAATTGTTCTTTAATAGAGACTTTCTTTTCATTAATTTCAGGTTGCTTTCTTTCAAGTTCAGCATTTTCTTCAGTGATTCTTTCCCTAGTAAAATAATATTGAAGAAGTAAGAAAGGCATTGCTAATAGAGAAATGCCTAGCATAGCATAGAACCAAAGAAGTTTATCAGTTTTAATAAAAGGATAAATCAAGGTCGGAAATAAAGACCCGATAGCCTGAGCAATCATCATTCCTAAGTTTGCAAAAGTCGATAGGGTGTTTCTGCTCCTGCTGTTTCTACTTGAAAGAGGAACCAGAAGATTATAAGAAGAATTATAGATGGCATAGCCAGCTGAGAAGAAAAGATTAAAAGATAAGCAAACCAAGATGTACTGTGCAGTCTGATTATCAGGTATTGCAAATAGCAATGTTCCCGAAAGAGGTAACAAGAAAGCGGATAGGAAAATATAGGGGCTAGCTTTACCTTGCTTAGTCTTAGTTCTATCAATCAGATAGCCGAAAATAAAATTAAAAAGAACAACAAAAATACCAAAGACTAAAGGAAAATAAAAAAGGAAATCCGGATTGATTTCAGGTAAGCCTAATACATCAGTGTAGTAGACATTAAGCCAGGTTTGAATCATGAAATAAAGAAGCTGAGCACCAACGGGTCCTAATAAGTAGCCAAGGATTTTCTCTTTGTTATCCGGAAAGCCTTCACGACATTTAGAGTCAAAAAACTTCCCTGACATAAATTTTCCTTTTCCCATAATAAAACTCCTAATTATTCACAAATAAGAAGCGAAAGAAAGCTTGCTTGTAGGTATCTCTATAGATAAGGAATTCTTCTTTCGAATGTTTCTCTTCATTGCTCATTAAAAGAGCAATACGCTGAAGAGAAGTCTGCAAAGTATTAAGCCAGAAAAGGAGTAGTTCCTTTAAATTAATATCTTTTCGGAATATTTCGGTATCCTGACCTTTCTTTAGGACATCGCCACATGCCTTAATATAGTCGGTCCTATCAAACAAGGCCAAATATTCATCATGGCGTTTTTTATCGCCGATTTTGTTTCTAAAATAGTTATCAAAGATACTAGTAAAAAGAAAATCTTTATAGTTTTCTTCACCATATAAGAAAGCTTCATCAAAGAATTTGCCAAGATCTATCATTCCTTCGACATTTTTTAAAGCATTAAAGCTTTTTTCCATCTTGCTAATAAAAGCTTTCGTATCTTCAATCTGTATTTCATAAAGAATCTCATCAATGTTCTTAAAATAAAAATAGAGACGCTGTCTAGAAAGGTGTGCTTTCTTGGCAATCGTCTTCATAGTAAAACCAACGATTCCTTCGTCAACCGCGACGTTCTTAGAAGCAACCAAAATAGTTGAAAGAGTTTCTTGATGCTTCTTTTCATAGAATTCATTTTTCTTCGTAGCCATAAATTCCAACCTTTTAAAGCAACAACAATGTATTATTCTCTTTACACTTTGTCAATAGAATATATCAAAGCTTGATATAATCAAAACGGTAGCCAGCAAAAGTGGCTTAAATAGGCAATATTTTAAAAAGCATCTTTGCTACTTATTAGCTGTTTTGTTTACAATTAGTTTCAGTTTGAAGACTTAGAACCTCTTCAGGGGTATATTCATATTTCTTACCGCAGAAATCGCAAACCACTTCCGCACCCTTATTGTCCTTAACCATTTCATCAATGGTTTTCTTACCCAATGACTTAAGAACAATTAGACCTTTTTCTTTCGAGCAGGAGCATTTAAAGAAGACCGGTTTCTTTTCCGTGAACTTAATATCGAAGCCGGAAAGAACAATTTCCAAGAGCTCTTCCGGACTTTTCCCTTGTCTTAAAACATCCGTGACACTTGTGAAATTAGCTAGGTTGGACTCTATTTTACTGATGACACTATCTTCTGTATGAGGCATGAGCTGAATAATAAAGCCACCGGCAGCTTTGACAGTAACATCATCTTTGTTGAAAAGGACACCTAAGCCGACCGAAGAAGGAGTCTGTTCTGACTGAGCAAAATAATAAGTCAAATCATCAGCTATTTCTCCTGAATGGAGATTGATGGTAGAAACATAAGGCTCTTTTAAGCCAAAGTCCCTGATGACAGTCAAAGTTCCTTTTCCAATACCGCCTCCGACATTCAAATGTCCGGAAGCATTAGGAGGCAAAATGACATTAGGATTAGAAACATAGCCTTTAACTTCACCATTATCGTTTGCTGTGACTAAGACATGCTTTAAAGGACCATCACAATGAATCTGAATAGTGACTAAATCCTTATTGGACTTAAGCATATCGCCCATCATTAAGCCAGCGGAAAGCATTCTGCCAAGGCAGGCCGTAGCAATTGGAGAGTTATTATGAATCTTCCTTGCATATTCGACAGCATCTTTAGAGGTAACTGCAAAGGCCCTGACTTCTTCATTGCAAGCTAAGGCCCGAACTAAATAATCGTGATATTCTTCCATATAATCTCTACCTTCTTTTAATTAATACTGACTTGATTATCTTTAAACACCAATTCCGTATCATAGTACTCTTTAATGAGTTTAACTAAATAATCAATATCATTAACACCCATCAGTTCATTACAGGAATGCATTGCAAGCTGTGCTAAGCCAATATCAACACTAGTAAGAGAGACCTCACTATTTGAAATATTGCCTAAAGTAGATCCGCCTCTTAGATCAGATCTATTAGTAAATTCCTGATAAGGGACTTTAGCTTTTTTAGCTAAAGACTTAAGAATACTGGATGAAAAGGAATCTGAAGTATAGGACTGATTAGCGTTGTATTTAATGACAACGCCTTTATTTAGCTCAATATCAGTAGTTGAATCAGAGATTTCGGGATGATTAGGATGATTGGCGTGAGCATTATCGGCAGAAACTAAGATTGACGAAGCTAAGGCCTTCTCATAAGAATCATCCCTGATTCCTAAAGCAAAGGCAATTCTTCTTAGATTGTCTTTTAAGAAGGTGGAATTAGCGCCTTGCTTAGTAAGACTTCCTACTTCTTCGTTATCGAAAGAAACATAGACATCAATTGTGGAGGTCGGCTTTTGGCTTTCTAGGAATCCTAAAAGTGTGGAATAGGAAGAAGAAAGATCATCCAATCTTGAAGAAGAAAGGAATTCTTTTTTATAGCCGACTCTTCTTGCTAAGTCACGGTTATATAGGAACAAGTCAAAACTGAGGATTTCTTCTTTTCCTTTAAGGCCAAGCTTTTCTTTGAGATATTGGCTGAAATCAAACTTCTTATCGGTTATACCAAAAAGAGGAATGAGATCTTTAGAGGGATTATAGGCATAACCGGAATTGATAGTCCTATTCATATGGATGCAAAGATTAGGGATAACTAGTAGGTCTTCATCAATATTAAGAAGCCTAGAGGAAATTAGCTTCTTATCTTTAACCATGACTCTGCCAGCCAGGGAAAGAGGTCGATCTAGCCAAGAAGACATAATCATTCCGCCATAGGGCTCAACATTCAAGGAAGTAAGGTTCTTATATCTAAGGATCGGATTAGGCTTGATCTTGAAAGTAGGAGAATCAGTATGAGTTGCCGTAATCTTAAAGCTAGGCCTATCAAAAGCTTCCGGTACTTTAAAAGCCAAAATAGAAGAATCGTTTCTTTTTAGATAATATTTGCCGTTCTTCTTTAAATCAAAGCTTTCTTTTTCATCAAGCTTTAAAAAGCCGGCCTTGATCAGTTCATCTTCGATATTCTTAACTGCATGGAAAGCCGAATAAGAATGATTCAATAGTCCAATTACCTTATCAATATTGTTCATGTTATATACCTCTTAATATTAATTCTTGGAATTTGTTTCTTTAATCCACAGAGGAGTTAAGAAGAAATCACTTTGCTTAAGACCTAAATCTGCTGGAAAGCTTAGATGATAGGCATTCAAATACATTCTCTTTTCGATTGAGGATGAATATCTCTTGTCTCCTAGAAGAGTAAGGTTAAGCGAATGAATAGCTAATCTAATCTGGTTACGTCTGCCGGTGGTAATATTAATCTTTATAGCAGTGCCAATGTTAATATAATTGATAGATTCAATATCGGTAATTGCTTCTTTACCTAAAGAGGAATCAGAGATAACAACTTTGCTATCATCATCAAGAAGATACTGGTCTACATGAAACCTTTTACCTAAAGGAATCTTTTCTTTAATGACTCCTTCATATTCTCTAATAACTAAATGTTCCTCGAAAGCTTTTTGAATTTTTCCTTTCATTATGGAAGACTTAGCAAAAATCAAAAGACCAGAAGTCTCATAATCAAGACGGTGAACAATAAAAAGGTTTTCTTTCTTTTTTTCCAGATAGAGTTTCAGATAGTGATAAAGGTTATGGGTGAAAGTCATCTTATCACTCGTCCTGATAGTTAAGACATCTCTTTTTTTATAGACAACCAAAATATCCTTGTCTTCATAGATGATTATGTATGGTGCTTTACTGTTATTCATTTTCAATATAGATAATTATATAGAATAATGACTGATTAAGCAAAAAAGAGAGTACACAAAGCTGTTTTGTTTCTTCCTAAGAAATACTTTAAAAAGCAGGCAATATCTTATTCTTGATTCTTTGAAGGATCGATTTTCTCATAGAAAAGAGCTTCAACACCAATCTTGGTCTCTTCTTCAATTGTACAGAAACTATACCATTCCAATAGCGATTCCTGCTTAGAGTAAGAAGCAGTAGGATAGCCAGCTAATTTGCTTCCGTACTTATCTATGACTTACTTATAAGTAGTGTAGAATTCAGTCTTCGTTAGCCTAAATGAGACTCTTTCATCAGTAAAACTATTAATGTAAGTAAGAACGGAGCCAATCTTGATATTGTAGGACTTAGTCTTAAAGGGATAGACTTCAATTCTTTCTGGGGCATTACGATAAGCCGTAAATCGCTTGCTATCAATCTGATAGAAGGATTCATCATTGATTGGTTTCCAATCTTCAATAGGTAATACTCCTCTAGCTTCAAAGAAAGTCTTTATCATGTTGGCATAATGGCCTGGTACCATCATCAGATTATTGCAATAGCCTTTCTCCGCATAGTCAAAAGTCTTATGAGCCTTTACCTTTACCAGTGTTCGGCACACATTAGTTAAATCCGAATTGTCTTCGATGACTTCACCCTCATCCACAAAATAATAATCGAGATTGCCAGTAATCTTAAACAAGGTTACCGGTCCTTTAGGAATGTGGCCTTTAACGGCAACGCCTATATTCATTTCGGCTTGTGTATCAGCTTCAAAATGATCGCACATCTTTGTGGGGACAAAGCAATGAGACATAGTGAAAACATTGTTGATCTCGTCAATATTAGAAATATTGCCTTGGAAAACGGGCTGAACTAAGCCACGGTTTGCTAATAAAGTAGCAACAATAACTGAGATCTTGTCTCGTCAAGAAACATAAATTCCTTCTTGAGATAATTTATCCAAAGCAAAGCAAGCAGTAGCCATGATATCGTTAGCAAAGCTAGAGCAATTGATAGAAAGGCCATTTAAGTTCCTATCTTTAATGATTGCCTTTAACGCTAGATAGACTCTGAAGCTCTTATTTAGTTCATAAAAATCCCACGTGACATGGAAGAAGCCTTCCGAAACACGAGCATCTTTAGTAGCCTTATAGGCTTCTAAGAATTCCTCTTTAGTGATTGATACTAAGGAAATACCGAATTTATCATAAAGCTTTAAGTAATTGACATCCCTAGTTAAAGCCATACTCTGAGAAAAATCAGCAATTAAGCCGATACGAACACAAAGGCTTCCTCTTCTTGATTCATTAGAAGTCGACTGCTTAATCATACTAGCAACTTCATTAGAATCCCCGCAAAGAATACGATTAGGAATATGGGAAGTACTTAATCTCTCTGATAATTCCAAAGCCAAGCCATAACAGTTATTTCCTTTATCGACCATTAAAAGCACAGGCGGCTTAAATTTAGTAAATGGTAGCCAGTCAAAAACAGCTATATCAGTAGATTCAACAAAGAAAACAGCTAAGTCACCATTATATAAATCATCAATGTTATCAACAATTTTATATGAAAGAACCGGATCGGAAAAAGTTTTCTTTAGAAATGCCCTGCCCTTTTTGACAAGACTCATATCCATCGGTTTGTTTTTGATACAATAAACACGTATATCTTTCATTTCCGCTGCCCTCTAGTGTCTAATTAAATAATAGCTTTTTAGCTAAGAAAAAACAATCAAATAAGGTTAAACATTATAATTATTCCGTTATTTTTGCAAGTAAGTCATTTATAATACTAATTATGATAGAAGGTTTAGCTTTATCAAGACACTGTTGATAATCCTTGTAGTAGATAAAGGGGCTAATTAAAATAACTATATATGGAAAAGAAAAAGTATCAAAGCATCACTAATCCCCTTCTTCCTACTTATGAATACCTTTCAAGTTCTAAAGCCATCATCGAAAATGATAGGCTTTATCTTTTCTCAACCCATGATTGCTTTCCGGGAAGGACCGCAAATAAACTCGATCCTGTTCTTTATTCCTTTGACTTAGATGACTTAACTAAGCCCACTTATGAAGGAACTATCCTAAAGAAAAAGAAAGTGCCTGGAATCAGGAAAGCCGGTCTCCATATTTCAGCTCTTTCCATAACTAAAGGCTTAGATAACTGTTTCTATCTTTACTATTCTCTTTCTTCTAAGCATTTTTTCGATAATGAAGTGCTTGTCTCAAAAAGTGCCAATATCACTGGGCCTTTTGAATTTTATGGGAAAGTCCATTACAGCGATAATGTCATCTTAGGAAGAACCTCCAGAGAAGAAAAGAAAATCAATCCCGTTATCTTTATCGATGATGATAAAAAAATCTATCTATATGTCGGTTACAAGAAAGGAAGCAATTCCCCTCGCCTATATAGCATCCATAAAGACTCTTCTTCTAGTGATATCGTTTATGAGCTAGACAATGATATGCTGACTATCAGAAAAGGTCATCCTTTAAATATCTTTAGTGAAACTAAGCCAAATAATAATTCCTTTAAAAAGCATGAGTGCCAGATGATCACCTCAGTTAGAAAGTTCAACAATTTTTATTATCTTATCTATACTTCCAAAAAAGGCTATGAAATCTGTTTAGCTAAAAGCAGTTATCCTGATAAGGATTTCGTTTTTGCCAATACTCTCCTATCTCTAGGAGACTCTAACAGCAATCCCACTTACCTAAAACAATTGAACAATTATTTAGGTTTCATTCAGGGAGATTTACTTAAAATTTCTAATACCTATGTCCTTTTCTATCAAAGAATGACTAATCACACTCACTATGCTAGACAGCTAGTTGCAGAAGAAGTAAAGAAAGACAATCAAGGCTTTAAGAAAGCCATGATGACTTCTCAGTCCCTTAATCTTTCTCCTTTGAACGGAAAAGGCAACTATAAAAGCAGCCTAGTCAGCGATTTGCAAGGAAAGAAAGGCAACTATTTTAAACTTGGTAAGCTTCTTCTTTTAAAAAGAGGACCCTATTTGACTCAATCAGGTAAAGATAGGAATGAAGAAGCTGATCAATACATAAAGCATTTCTCCAACAACTCCATCTTAGGATTCAGATACTTCAGTTTCATTGATACTAAAACTATCGCAATAACAATTAAAGGCAAAGCTAAAGGCAATGTCATTGTCTATACCTCTAACAATCAGGAGTTAGCTAGTATTCCTATAACTCCTTCAAAGACCTATAAGACCTACACTTCTAGCCTTAAAGAACTAATAGGTATCTATCCCCTATATTTTCTCTTTTCAGGAAAAGGTAAGCTCGACTTCAAAGAGTTTCAGCTAAAATAAAGACATGGAAGAAAAGAAATATTCTAATATTACCGATTACGTCTCAAGCGAATTCCGCTCTTTTTCAGCTTTGCCATTAAACGAAGTCGACTTAGCAGCCTTTGCTAAGTTCAGCTATTTCAATTTTCAGGTCTATCTTCCTAAAATGGAAAACAGTATCAGATTGAAGGACATGTATGATATCTCCAAAAAAGAGGCTTTCTTAAAAATCAATGCCCCAAGCGATGAAGATGAAAGATTCTTCAATAGCATCACGGGTAATCCTCGTTATTCGAATATCACTGTCTTAGGATTCAAAGATACCTTTGAAAAAGATGTCGAACAGTTTTCAGCCGTTTCCTTCTTACTTCCAAATGATACCTTCATTGTTGCCTTTAGAGGAACAGATTCAACCTGGACTGGTTGGAAAGAAGATTTTGAGATGGCCATTAAAGCTCCTATCAACAGCCAGAAAGAAGCTACCGAATACTTAAACTATATCTTAACTATAAAAAGAAAATTCAAAAACGGTGTTTATGTCATTGGTCATTCTAAAGGGGGAAACTTAGCTGTCTACTCCTATTTGACTTGCAATGCTAAGCAAGCCAATAAAATCACTGATGTCTATTCCTTCGATGGTCCAGGAATCAATAATGAATTAGCACAGGCTTTAAGATTCAGTGAGCGAAAAGGCATCATAAAGAAATTCGTTCCGGTTCAATCAATCATTGGCCAGATTTATGATGTCGATGATAAATACAAAGTCGTGGAAGCTAATGACCTGCTTTTGAAGCAGCATTCTCTCTATAACTGGAAAGTCGATCTAAATAATGATTGCTTTATAACGGGAATCATGTCTGATAACACCAAGAAGAATGTCAGGTTCCTCAATGAATGGATCGTTAATGCCTCCTATGATGAGAAAGAGCTGATTGTTGAAACTATCTATCAGGTCTTAACCGGAACAGAAGTCCCAACCATGGCTCAGCTTGGCAAACATAAGATTTCTTCTTTCATCAAAGTCTACCAACAGATTGGTAAGCTTGATCCTAAGACCAAGAAGCAATTCAAAACCATCTTGAAGAATAGCTACCATTTCCTTAAAGACTTCAACAAAGAAGACAAGGAAGCTGAAGAAATTTCTTCCAAAGATGAAGAAATAATCAAAGAACTGAATTAGTTGTACATCAAAAAAGGTCGCCTTATTGCGACCTTTTGTTTATTAGATATTAATGATTTTTTGCTGTCCGTAGTTGTTAACACTGACAGTGTTAGGAACCTTAACACCAGAAACCGTCTTGGTATTGATAGAGAAGAAAGCTAACTTCTTTGTCGTTTCAGTCAAAGAATAAATATAAGGGTCAGCTAAAGTCTCATCATAGACATACTGAGAAGTAGCGCTATCGTATCTAGAGCCAAACATCGGGAAGCGGGAAGGAATAGTACTGCTATCAATAAAGAGCTTACTATTAAGCTTTAATTCCTTGAATGTCTGTAAAGATCCTTCATAGTAGATCTTTGTTAAAGCACCAGCCTTACTATCATATGATTCGGGTCTAAAAGCATCATCCATGAAACCAAAAGCTTGGTTCTTATTGTTTCCGCCAACAATATTATTGCTGATAATAAGAGTTTTTAGACTTAAGTCGTTGCATAAGAACTGAGTAGGGAGATGAGTTATATTGGGATAGTCACGGAAATCAAAGTTCTTAATTGAAGAGTAGCTTAACATGCCATACATATTGAAACGATGGCTTTCTCTTGTATTAATAACATCGATATAGTCGTTGGAAGAAAAAATCGAATCGGCCTTGCCAGAAACATACTCACCATCAGTGAAATGGTTGTCGTAGTCAGTATCAGTAGCTGTGGTATAGCCATTGAGGTAACGATAAGAACGTTTATAGTTATTAGGGTTGTTGTTATCAGTGGCTTTGATATTGCTAGGAAGCTTAACCTTCTCTAACTGATAATCTCTAGTAAAGGCCCACTGACCGATGAATTGAAGCGAAGTAGCATTAGATAAATCAAGATTCTTAATAGCAGGAAGACCGGCAAAGGCACGATCGGAAATATACTTCAAGGATGAGCTATCAGAAGGTAGATTAATTTCCGTAATTTCAGAGACTCCATTGCCGTTTAAATCAGTATTTTCATAATGGCCAAACAAAGAAACATTGGCTAGCTTAGAATCAGGAGCATTATTGCCAGGCATATTAGTTGTATGGAATGGGCAACTATCGTAACCAGAGACATCATAAACCTGATTGGTATCTAAAACACCATTATAATAATAGCCAAACTGAGTAGGAAGCTTAAGAATAGTAGCTCCACAGCCTTCAGGATATTCAATAGCTGTAACAGTTACAGTATTTTCTTCTCCGTCAGCCTTATTAAAAGTCCTCTTTTTGCCTTTAGAATCGACTTCATAATAAATATGCTCAGTAGTATAGTCGGAATAAGTGAAACTAGAAGACATGACATTATCATCATAAGTGCCTTCAAGAAGACGGAAGCCTTTTTTAGAAACTAAAACTTCATTGCCATTATCATCAAGCTTATAAAAACCACCATTGGTGGGATAAATACCAATCAAGAAATTAAACTCATTAATCTTGATATCATCAACTATAGCGGTAGTAGATTGATTATTGCCGAAAACCCAAGTGCAAAGCCCAGCTGTAGTAGCTGAAGCAAGCATTAGTCCGGCAACTGATAACATCAATCCAAAGTGCTTTTTCATCTGATTATCTTTTTAAATGCAACCTATCTTAGTAAGCTAAAAAGCAAAAAGCAAATTTCAGCTTTACATTTACTAGCTATAGTAAGACTGTCATCTATATAACATTTTCATTAATATGACACGTGTGATATTAAAAGGCCCATAGTTATCAAATTATTTGCTAAGATAATAAAATTTCAAATAATTTTTATGTAATTTATAGCAATAGTTAATCATTGTTAATTATTAATTAAAAAGAACAGGCCTAGTTAACTTGGCCTGCTCCTCTATTAATTTAGATTAACCGCACTTACAGACTTTAGCCGTTACGTTATAGCCAAAAGTGATGATTCTCTTCTGGAAGATATAAGGAAGCCAGTAGATTAAGGAATAGTAGGATTTATAACGAAGATGTTTATACATCTCCATATCATTGGACTTCAGATCAGCCAAATATTTCTTAAAGTCTTTCTTTCTCTGAGGCTGATTATCTTTTCCGCCAGAGACAAAGAAGAGAGTAGTGAGATTAAGGACAGATAATGCATGAAGGAGATATTTTCTTAATCCCTTAGGCATAACATTGATTTCCTCATAAGTGAAAGAAGAGAGAACCAAGTTCATAACAGTAAGCTGCTGCTTATAACGCTTGAACATGTTCTCTTTAGTGACTGACTGATCAGGTCTACCAATACGGTAGCGATAAACTACCTCAGGTAAATAATATAGAGTCTTGCAGTAAGCTAACGGCTTAAAAGAGAAATAATCGTCAACATAGAAGCAGTGCTTAGGAAGAATAGTGTTGCTCTTTAAAAGAGTATCTCTTCGATAGACCAAGGCATGCATCAAAAGCATATGATGGAAAGAGAAAGTCTTTACTTTATCCCAAGTCTGGATCTTGTTAGGTTTCATATAACGGGCAAAAGCAGAGACATAGCTTTCATCATCATAAATATGTTCATAAAGGAAATCGCAAACAAACAAATCAGGAAGTTCATTCTTCTCAACCTGTTTCCTAATAGTAGCTAATAAATCCAGATAGCCTTTCTTAGCAAGCAGATCATCAGAATCACAAACCTTATAGTAAATACCAGTGGCATTTAAAAGACCCTGGTTAACACCTTCACCATGACCGGAATTAGGTTGGTGAATAACCCTCACGATATTAGGGTAACGAGTTTTATAATCTTCAGCGATCTTACCGGTGTTATCAGTAGAGCCATCATCAATGACAATGACCTCTACTTCGTCACCGCCAATAACTAAAGAGTCGAGGCAGTTAGAAAGATAATCCTGAGAGTTAAAGCTGGGAACAGCAATAGTCAGTAATTTTTTCATCCTTAGATAGTCCTTTTTCTTCTCCATCTTGTTATTTGAATTATAACAACAGGAACCGTATTTTTAATTAGTTTGAGCATAAGTTGATTGAATTTAGTCGTAAATGGTTAAAGCTAAGTACGTAAGCGAAATCAATATATTACAAAGATTAGTCTTTGTCCAATGATGAACAATTATATAACAAAAATAAGCTGAAATGGAAGTGATACGAGAAATATTATACAAATGTCCATTAGATAATTCAATGATTTGCCCCGACCTATAGGTATATTTAAAAATTTAAATTTTCTTAAACTAAAACTGAAAATATAAGAAAATTTTAGCTTTGCTATTTTGTTATAAAAAACATTATGCCAAAAAATAGTCTTATATTACCGAAAAAATCAAAAACCACTGCCAAGGTTTTCTTGACAGTGGTTTGAAATCAATCTTTACTTAGCTACAGCAGTCGTCTCAGATTTCTTAAGTTCCTGAACACTTCCACTATTTTCTAATGGCTCTCCCTTATAGAGAAGCTTTAAGAAAATAGGAGTCAAGAAACTAGATACTAGGATCAGGATTAAAGTGAAAGGCATAATCTGAGAAGAAACCAAGTTAGCTTCCACACCCTTTTGGGCACAGACAATCAAGACCTCGGCTCTGGCCATCATACCAACACCGATTCTAAGAGAATCCTTGAATTTAAACTTCATGATTCTAGCACCAAGACCAGCTCCAACAACCTTACCAAGTAAGCCAGCTAATACCCAGGCTAATCCAAATCCTAAGAAAGCTAAGAAAGTAGAATCAAAGCTAGTCTGATACATTTCCATAGCAATAGAGGCAAAGAAGACAGGAGCAAAGATATAGTTATTAGTTGTCTCAGCACGATGGTCAATATAATCTGCCGGCTTAGTACCAGCAAAAATCAATCCCATCAAATATGCGCCAGTAATATCAGCGATATTGAAATATTCAGCTAAATAGGACCATAAGAAGCAAAGTCCTAAAGAAATGATAGTAATACGGATATGATGCGGATATTTGGTTCCTAAGTAGTTAAAGAACTTCTTTACAACAATACCTAAGCCATAAGTAAGACCAAAGAAGACAATCATGAAGATGACAATCAAAGAGATGTTTAAAGCAGTACTAGTAGAACCAGTCGCTCTCATAATCATAGAAACAAAGTCATCCCCGGCACCAGTCTTAGACCCATTAGCTAAGGAGATAATCAAAGAAAGAAGAATAATGCCGATGATATCATCAAGAATAGCGGCACTGACTAAAGCAGTGCCAACTCTGGTATCCAGTCTTCCTAATTCCTTTAAGGTAGCAACTGTAATGGAGACAGAAGTAGCGGAGAGAATAACGCCATAGAAGATATCGGAATAAATAGGATTAATATCAACTCCTACGAAGGAAGTATCAAGTCCACCAAACTTTCTAAACAAGAAAGCTACGACAAAGCCAAACAATAAAGGAACAATGACTCCTAAAGAGGTGATAACAACAGAAGCTAAGCCTTCAGCCTTTACCTTCTTGATATCAGTCTCTACACCGGCAGTAAAGAGAATCAAAATAACACCAATTTTAGAAAAATAGCTAAGACCAGTCATGGTGTTAGTGGTCAAAACTTGCTGGTTCGGTATGAATCCAATCGCTCCAACAACTAGTCCGGCAATCAGGAATCCGATTACCTGAGGCATCTTCAGTTTGCCAAGAAGCAAAGAGAAAAGCTTAGCAAAAATCAAAATCAGACCAAGTGGAAGAAGAAGCTTAAACGGCTCAAGGCCAGATGCGGCCGTAGGAAAAGCAGTCAAAAAATCCATATAGAAAACGTCCTCCCTTTATCTATTTTAGGTTTTTCACAATAAAAAGATGGCTTTTTGTGAGCTTTAGTTAATGAAAGCGCTTATTGATGAGTGCTGGTTGTGCTATCCTAAAACTATGCAAACCATAAATATTCAAGTAGCTGGTTATCAAATAGCTCTCTTTAAAGGCTCTTTAGACTTACCGACTGTTTATTTCCATGGTCCTTTAGAAGAAGCCACTAATATCTATAGACTACTCACACAAAAGCCAAATTTTGTTGCTATAACTAATAATGACTGGGAAAGTGACTTCACTCCTTTTAAGCATTCTAAAGTCTTTAAATGGGGGCATGACTTTTCCGGTAATGCCGATAAGTACATTGAAATACTGACACAAGAAATCATTCCTAAGGCTGAGGGAGAGTTAGATATTTCTAATCCTGATAGAGTAATTGCCGGTTATTCCTTAGCTGGACTACTAGCTTTATATGTTACCTATAAAACAGCCTTTTTTAATCAGGTTGCCTGTGTCTCAGGTTCCCTTTGGTATCCAGGATTCATGGAATACCAAGAAAAGAATGAGCCTAGGATTGTTCCAAAGAGTATTTACTTTTCCTTAGGGGACAAAGAAAGCTTAACTAAAAACCCTTATTTATCAAAAGCCTTAGAATGCATGCAAAAGACTAAAGAACTTTTCAAGAAGAGAGGATCAAAGACTTTCTTTGAGCTTAATCAAGGCGGCCATTTTATTGATTCTGATATAAGAGCCTTAAAAGGCCTTAACTATCTTTTGAAAAATAGTTAAAATTTAAAAATTCTGTTTAATCGTTTCTGGATAACTAGTCGCATATTGGTTTGTAGCATTATCTAAAGTACCGCCACCTGAAAGATTTCCAAACAAGCTTCCATAGCCACCAGCATAATTTAGGAACTCTGAGAAATCATTGTAGTGATTATAGGTATAGAAAACATACCGAACATTAGGGTCGGGCATTTCAATATCACCTTTAAAGGTCTTAGTATAGACAATTCTTGATCCACCTCTATTGATGGAGGAGCCGTCGTTGTATTCGCTGATCCGATAATTGCCACTGTATTCATACGTACCAGTAGTAGCTATATCAATCTCATAGTATTTCTTGGTTCCGCTAGTCTTCTTGTTGTTGTTCCAGGCATCTGGAAGATCAGGTTCATAAAGCCAGTGGGTATTGTCATCATTGAAGAATGAATGATTAAGAACTAAATACTTTCCCCAAGGATTGTTTTTAGGTGAAGTTCCTTTACCAGAGACATAATTGGCAGGTATATCACCAAAAGCATATAAATAGCAGGCTACTTCATTCAACGTAATGTAGCCTCCTCCTTTATAGATGGTTGAAACATAGTTTCCGGCACTATCGACTAAGCAATAGGAGGTCTTATCATCATTAAAGTAAGTAGTAGCATTCCTAATATACTTGCCTTGATAGCTAGGCTGATAAGAAGCAAGATTAGGTCTTTGAGTCTGGCTAGAAATCGATCCTGACATTAAATGGTGGCTAGTCCTATAGACACTGTCCTGATAAGACGTAGCCGGCTTATAGTCGGAATAGAAGGCATCAACATCAACATCGGTGTAAGGATCACTTGTAGGAATGATGCTAGGATCATCAAGATCTTTGTTAGTCGAAGAAACTGAACTTAACTGATAATCCGAAGAAGAAGAAGAAGACAAAACATTACCGTTACCCGCTGATGAAAAAGAGGAATCCGAAAAGGAGGAGGTATTACTACATCCAGGGATTAAGAAAACAAGAAGCAGAAAAGAGACAATCTTTGATTTTTTCATGGTAATAGAATTCTAACACAAGAATCAGTCTTTCTTAAAAACAAAAATCCTGTCTTTTGGTCCTATGGGGTTTCTCTGATAATAGTCTTTCTTGATTAATCTTAATGGCTTAAAGGAATTAATCCAGAATTCATCATCTTTGTTGGTTGATCTTAATACACCATCAATAAAGACACCATCATCGTTAAAGACAAAGCCCGGCTTTATTGTTTCAGGCTTATCAATAATAAAGTTTACCTTTAATAATAGATACCCTGTTTTATCTAATATTCTAATAATTTCAGGAATAAACAACTTAGCGGTATCAAGAGGGATAACATCTAGGAAGTTAGAAGAAATAATACCATCATACGAGTAGGTCGTAATCTTCTTGATTGTTTCTAAATTGCCAACTTCAAAGGTAAGATGTTCTAGTTTAGATAGCTTACTTGTTTTAGATGCAAAAGCAATACCAGAAGAAGAACTATCAATACCTAAATAAGTATTTCCTTGATTATGAAAAGCCATCTTCATCAACATCAATCCATCCCCACAGCCGATATCGATAATTTTCTTACAGCTATCATTGATGAATAAAAGTTCCTCTTCTAGATTACCAGTAATTCCTAAATCATCTTCAGTAGCAACACAGGGCTGATACTCTTTAAAGGCATTGTCCCAAAAAGTCTCTAATACCTGATTTTCCTTATTGATATCTTTCATATATGTACCTGTCTTTTTTACTGACACTATTCAAGCATTTATGGTCAAAAAAGGAAAGGAGATGATTCTAAATCTTACCAATTTCTCAAGAAGAAACACAAGATACGAAAAGGAACAAGAGAAAACACAAATATATGTTTATAATTGAATAAATATTTTAGAGGATCTTTTATGAGAAAAGCATGTTACTTAATTCCAATAATGGCTTTAACTTTATTCTCTTGTTCAAGCCAAGAAAATTCATCCATTTCTAATTCTAATACTTCTGACTCAACAAACGACTATTCTACAAATACAATCGAAGTAGCTAAAAGCCTTGATTTAATTCAGGTTGAAGGAAGACTTGAGGTTCTAAGTGACGGCATAGCCATAGACTATTCAGGCAGTGCTATTACCTTTAAGGCTAACTGTAAGGGAACAGTCAGTGCCAGTATCACCTGTGACATCACCAACTATGATGAATCCAAAAACGGTGAAAGAGGACTTACTCTTTTTTCTATCTTTGTCGATGGAGAAAGAACCTTAATCAACCAAGCCGTAACCAAAGAGACCAGAGAATTAGTCTTAACTACTAATTTGGAAGAAGGTATTCATACAATCTCTTTAGTAAGACAAACTAATGTTTATATGTCGATTGCTACAATCCATTCACTGACTTTATCAGGGAAGCTCTTAAGCTCTTCAAAAAAGAAAGCTTTTATCGAATACATCGGAGATAGCTACACTACTGGCTATAGCCTTCAGGGAGCCAAAGAGGAGGGAGGATACGACTCTGCTTATGATGATCCTATTGACGCCTATGCTTATCACTCAGCTAGCATCTTAGATGCTGATTATAGCCTTACTGCCTTTTCAGGAGCCGGTTTTGCTTATGGCTATACTCCTTTTACGGTTAAAGAAGTTTATCCTTATCTCAATTACTTTAGGTCCAAGGAAGAATATTATTCTCCAGAAAGAAGCGCTGATTTAATAGTTATCAATCTAGGAACAAATGATGTCAGTCAAGTGGGATTTAATAATTACCATACCCAGATAGAAAAAAGTATAACCGATTTAGTAGAAGAAGCCTTTTCTAGCTACGGCGACAAGAACATTCCTTTGATTTTCTGCACTGATGCCACACATGAAAACAATGATTCCCTGATCACCGAAGCCATGAAAAACAACCTATCTGATGTTCCCTATGAATTAGTCTGCTTGACTACCAACAATCAGAAATACAACGGACATCCTGATAAAGAATGTGGAAACAAGCAAGGTGAAGAATTAGCTAAAGCCATCAAAGAATATCTTCCTGATCTGTTCAACTGATTTTTTCAAATTAAAGATTGCTGAAGCTTTTACTTCAACAATCTTTTTATTTATTCTTTTTTTTAACTGTTGAAGCCTAGCTCTTAAATAATCTGATGAAGACATAAATGAAATCATTATAAAGAAAACAACTAGATTCCAGATAAAAAGGGTTACTTAGAAACAATCGTTTCCAAGTAACCCTGCTTTTAAACTGACTTCTTTTCCTTAAGCTTCTTAGGTTTATTGAAGAAAGGCAAGAAGCTATATAGTCCCATAAAGATCGTACCAGCAAAGATGACACAATCAATACTGATTAAGGTAGGAATCCACCAGCCACTAATAGAACCCGGTCCTTTGATTCCAGCCGTAACCTGATATTCGTTATCGTCTTCCTGATAGTCTCTAGAATACTGATAGGTAGAAATGTAGGTATAGATGTTATGTTTAACAGCCTGTTTAGCACAGTACATAGAAGTAGGGTCAGTCTTATCTAAAGGTGCATAGTTGACACTCATCGGGTCAAGCCATAAGTCATTTCCGGCAATGACTCCTCTAGTTGGATTCATAATGCTATCACCGCTGCTCCAGTCAGTAATGACTGAGCCTTTAAAGCCCCATTCATTTCTTAAGACTTCAGTGCAAAGATCATAGCTAGCTCCACACCAGACCGAGCCTAAGCAGTTGAAGGCAGTCATCAAGCCATTAGCTCCGCTCTTAACGGCCATTTCAAAGGGTTTCAGATAGAGTTCACGTAAAGACTGTTCAGTAAGCCAAGTATCAACGCCTTTAGGATTAGTACCTTCCTCACTGACAACAAAGTGTTTAATATAGGCATATAAGCCACCAGACTTAGCACCTTTGATAGTAGCACTGGCCATCTTACCTGAGATGATTGGATCTTCGGAATAGTATTCATAGTTTCTGCCATTGTAGTTAGAACGATGCAAGTTAACGCCAGGGGCATACCAACCATTAATACCACTCTTGCTGGCTTCAAAAGCCATTGACTGACCAATTTCGTAGGCTGAGGCTTCATTCCAAGTGCAGCCAATTACTTCTTCGCAGGGGTAACTAGTCCAGCTAGAATGATCTTCAGCAATCTTAGATGTATTCTGGTTAAATCCGCTAGGCCCATCAAAGTCTAAGGTCTTAGGTTTACCGATAGATTCAACAGCATCGGTTCCAAAGCCGCTTCTTTCAACAACCGTAGTGGCTTCATCAATGGTTAACTCATCTAAGAGCTGATCCCATTTCTCGCCATTGTAATCACTCATCAGTTCATCAACTAAAGTGTCATTGTAAATAAGGTTATCCGGTTTAGTTAGATCACTAGCACTGGCTTTAGCGCCATCTTTCTTTGTGACTAGATATAAGCCGTTATTAGCACCAAAGGTAGGCATAGTATCCTGATTCTGAGCGCTGCTTTGGAAGGTCTTAGAGTTGGCAATTGCAGTAGTATCAGTAGGAAGCTTAGACTGAGTATCTTTAAAGGTCTGAATGAAATTGTTCCTAGAAAGATAGGTTTCATTGATGCCAACTGAAGAGCCATCAATAGGCATCCAGGCATAAGCATCATCACCAGTGAAACGGTTCTTGACAGTATAGCCAGTGACCGGATCTTCCGTAATCTTGATGGTATCAGCAACCTTATAGGTTAAGGAATTACCACCAACCATAGACTTAGGAGAATGAGCATTGCTTCTAAACTGAAGGGTATAGTCTCCTGAATCCAATTCATAGCCAGCATTACCATTATTGTTCTTATCGTAGTCATCATAAGAAGCCATATCATAAGAAGTAAGAGAGAGTTCAACATCTTGGCTTTCTCCAGGCTGTAAAACTGAAGTTTTAGCATAATCGCCTAAAGACAAATAACTCTTTTCGATTCCGCCTTTAGTATAGGGAGGTAAATAGTAAAGCTCGACAACATCTTTACCAGCATATTCACCACTATTTGTAACAGTAACAGTAACCTTAATCTCACTATCCTTAGCAAGAGAAGAGCCATCAGTTAGAGTAGTGCTCTTGATTTTCCAATCAAAGGAGGTATAGCTAAGGCCATATCCGAAAGGATAAATGACAGCAGAGTCATAACCATTGTCTAAGCCATCAAAGAAACCTTCAGCATCAGCTGTTTCATACCAGCGATATCCAAAGTAGATGCCTTCCTGATAGACAATGTTGCCACCAGTAGTAGTCTGATTTCTGACACCTTTGTTGCCATAGCTTGGTTCAGCCGTATAATCAGCAGAATATGTATCGGCCAGTTTACCGCTAGGACTAATCTTAGTTTCTTCTTTGGTCGTCTCATCAATCTTTCTACCAGCTAAGAGGTTTCCAATGCTTTCAGTACCGCAAAGCCCAGTAGGTCCAACATACATAGCAGCATCAATTTTATCATCTTTTAAGAAACCGCATTCCATGTTGTTAGTAGTATTAAGAAGAACAATTACTTTATCAAAGCTATCTTCAACAACATTCAACATATATTCTTCTTTAGCAGATATTTCTAGATAGCTTCTAGTAGTATCAGTTTCGCCAGACATATAATCGACTTGAGTCTCAGGTATTTCACCAGTGTTCTCACCAGAAATTCTGGATAAGACAACAATTGCAGTATCACTAAAACTCTTAGCCTGAGAAATCAAGGAGTCAGAATAGAAATCATTAGCAGGCTGAATGATTTTTCCATAGTTGTCATAACCAAACCAATTATCAGAAGAAGGAATAGCCTCTTCATACTTCTTAGTCAATTCGGTATTAGTCTCAAAACCGGCATTAGTAAGTCCGGAAATGATCCCGACTCTTTTTTCTGGATCTGGTAAGCAGGATCCTGAACCAACACCAGTATAGACCCAGCCCTTATCAGTCGAAGAGAAGCCAAAGACATTGACTTTATTATTGGTAGAAGTATCTAAAGGAAGAGTAGAATTATCGTTTTTTAACAGAACCGTACCATCTTCAGTAATCTTCTTAACTAACTTAGCGCCTTTCTGGGCGGATTCTTCATCTCCTGAGGAGGCTCCAGACCCTGATAAAGCATTGTTGATAAAATCAACACCTAAGACTTTAAAGCAATAGACATTGCCGACTATGAGTCCGACACTCAAAGCTGAAAGGGCAGCAAGTCCTAAGATTCGGCCAATTTTATATTTCATGTTTTCTCCTAAAATTATCTGTGATGAATCGAATACTAACTAAAAAGGTAAGACTACTTGATAACCACTGAACCAGTATTGACTGGTTTTATCGCTAGCCTCGAATTGACGGCCTTTGATGATTACCTGTTTGTCATAGACTTCAACGTAGAGTCCCTGAGCTCCACCATTCTCATAATCGCCATTAAGGTAATGCTCTCCGCCATTACTGCCTTGCCAAAGATAGCCAATAGCTCCTGTATTGAAGAAAGTTGGATAGTTATCTGTAATTAGATAAGGTTGCTTACTTTCAAAGCACCAATGAGAATGACTGGAAAAGAAGAGAATCTGAGGATAATCTTCAATGATATTCCTCAATTCAGTTTCTTCTTCTTGAGAGTAGCCATACCAAGTTTGACCTAAAGAAGTCAAAGAACCGCTGACTGTATCTCTTAAAGAGCCATGAGAAAGCAAGAAGATAGGCTTATTAATCTTATTGGCTTCTACTAAAGTATTCTTCAGCCAAGTTAACTGTTCTTCTCCTAACACACAATCAGCTCTTGTATTGCCATCAAGATTCTGTGGCATCTTAGTAGTACCTAAATAGATGAAGTAAGTGCCATTGATTTCTTGAGAGAAATAAGCAGATGTATTGCCGGTTTTTTCTTTCCAAAGAGCTAATCTATCGTTATATCTCTTATTAAGAACTGTTTCTGAGGCAGAAGCATAATCGGTTTCAGATTGAACAATGAATTCATGATTGCCTAATCCAATATGAAGCTGGTCTCTTGAATCATAGACGGAATCAAAAGCATCAAAGAAAGAGCTGTAGTTAGCCTCAGTCACCTCATCAATGATGTCACCATTAGCAATAATCCCTGAAGAGTTAGGTGAATTCTTCTTTATATCTTCAAAAGTCTTTTTAGTTCTCCTATAGAAACAGGGCGAAGAAGTTAAGACATGAGTATCAGAAATAATCTGGTATTCAGCCTGAAGAGTCTCCTTTTCTTTATAGGTTTCAACGCCAATAGAAGCTTTACCAATTAAATTTGAAGAAGCATCATAGGCATTAACCCAGATCTTAGTAGCCTCTAAAGGAATCAAAGCGTTAGAACCAAAATCATATTCAAAGTCAGAAGCCTTTAATTCATCAAAGGTTATTAAAGCACTGTAATCAGTAAAAGAAGCGCTCTTATCTCCCCACCTAACATCTAAAGTGTTGATAGTAGAAGAAGAGAAAGCTGACTTCTTAGTGATCAGTAACACACCTTCGGCGCAGTTCTTGATTGAGGAAGAATTCTCATAATATAAGGAAAACAAATCAGATTCCGTATCAGGAGTTATAGGATAAGGATTGCTAGTACTAGATGAGGTCATATCAGCAGAACTTGAAGAAGACAAAGAAGAGCCTGCGGAGGTAGAATTACCTCCGCAAGCTGAAAGAGCAATTAATGCCGTTTGTAAAAGTATAATAGAAATTGCTTTTCTTTTCATGTCAACTAAGCTCCAACATATCCGCCGTAGTTAGAAGGTTCATTCCAAACACTGATATAGACCACATCCGTGATATCGTATCCAGTGGCAAAGTTCTTAGAATCGTTCTCCATATAGACAACCTGGAATTCGCCATAACCATTAGCATCGTTATTAGTGTAGGTTCCAGATCCCTTATCTAAGCCATCAATTAAATGACGTTCCTTGTTAGGATTCTGCTTAGTGATATCACAAGCAGTTCCTAAGTATTCCTTATTATCAGAGTTCCACTGAGAATTAGTAGGATAATACCAGTATAAAGAACCGGGGCAATCCTTAGTGACGGAATCATTAGTATGCCATAAGCCAATCCAGCAAGAGGTAGAAGCGACACTATCGCAAGTGACATAGATAGGTTCATTCTTAGTGCTATCGAAATAGGTGTTTCTATCAGTCCACATATTGACTTCGTAGGCAGTCAAAGTAGAAGCTGTGGTAACAGTAATGCTATCCATGGCTCCAAAGTAGGCATAAGTATTTTCAGTATAGTTCTGAGGTTCCCAAGCAATACGGTTCTTACCGGCGGTAAGTTTAACCTGAGCTTCAATGGTAACAGTAGTGAAATTATCTTTGACACCAGTCTTATCATTTCCTAAAAGCTTATTAGGAGTGGAAATCATATCACCATTGAACCATAAATCGCCTAAGCTTCCGACAGAAACATCAGTCATAGCAGTAGTTGTATTAATGTAAGGAGCAGCCATCTTCATTGAGATTGTGGCATAAGCTTCAGTAGAAGATTCAATTCCGAAAATAATCTTAGTAGTATCAAGCTTATTGTTGTATTTATCAGTCTGAGTCTTAGTGGGTTCCTTGAGTTCAACATAAGTGGCACCCTCAGCCAAAGCATCATAACCGACTCTCTTAGTAGTAGCAGCTTCAGCCTCGAAGGTAAAGTCCTTCTTCGGAGAAGGCTCTTCATTTAAGAAAGGAGTGATGGTTCCATCAATATAGTCAAGTTCAAGATAATCGAGTCCGCCTAAATAAGCGAATCCAGTGATATCATCGTTGACAACAACATCAATGATATTGTCTCCGGCTTCAAGATCAAGCCAACCAGTAGTAACAAGGGTGTAGTTCTCTTTGTTTCCGGTAGCGTTGTTTCCTAAAAGCTTTAAGCCATCAATAGAGACATTCTTGCCACCAATATTGATAGAAAGGATACTAGAAAGGTCAGTATCAGTCATAGCCGTAGCAGCATTAACATAAGGAGCGGCTACTTTTAAGACTAACTTAGTCTTCATAGCAGCAGCTGTCTTAACACCGAACATGACATTCATGCCAGTCTTAAACTGGGCATAAGTGCTTGAGCCTAAATCGACTTGCGGATTGCTGCCACTCTCATAAACACGGGTAGTAGAAGCTTCGGCCTCTAACTTAGTAGACTTGTAGCTGACATCCGGATCAGCGCCATCAACTTCAGCAGTATCGGCAACATAAGTGAGATCCTTAGTGCTGTAGATAGTCATTGAATCAATGTTACCTAGGCAAGAAATAGAACCGTTGTATTTATCATCAGAAACGGAAGTGACATCAAAACGGTTAGAGACTACAAAAGTCACCACGTTTAAGCCAGCAATTAAATCGACATCACCAATAGTGACATCGGTGAAATTATAGTAGTCAGCAGAACTAAGATTGTTATAAGTTCCTTCAACTTTAACATTCTCAGTATTAATAGTATGTCCGTTGACTTTGACAGTGAACCAGTCAGCAAAGGTATAGGAAATAGAATTCCATAATCCACCCCAACCAGAAGGTCCCATCAGACGCATAGTCATAGAGGCATTGTCATCGGCAGCAGAGGAAGTAACACCCCAGATGATACGATCGCCTTTCTTAATAGAACCGACAACGGCACCACCGCTGATACGGTCATCATCGTTATGCTCGATAGCCATAGTAGAATCAGTAGTTTTAACGAGATTTCCTTCCTCAGCTTCAAAGATATTCTCTGTTCTTCCTTGTTCATCATTTCCAAGGACAGTCAAAGTAGCTTCGGCCTTCTTTAAAGCATTCTGAGAAGAGCGTGCAGTAATAGTAACGTTGCCTCTAGCAACACAGACAACGGCGTTATTTTCAATTTTAGCAATAGTCTCATCGGAACTGCTTAAAACATATTCTTTGTTGGTAGCATTAGTAGGTTGGAATTTAACAGTAGCAGTGACAGTCTCACCGATTCTAGCTTTAGAAGCGCTTAAAGTAAGACTGATTTCAGAGACTTTAATATTTTCTGAAGTAGAAGAAGTGGAATCACCCCCGACAGAAGTCTGGGAGGAAGTTGAATTATTAGTAGAAGAAGTATTTCCGCAAGAAGCTAATCCAATACCTGAAATCAGCATGATAGATGTTAGAACTAACTTACCAGCATGTGTCTTTTTCATCATTTTATGTCCTCCTGGAAAATGATTTTGGTCTTTGAAGCAAAGGTTTCGCTTAGTGCCAAAAGTTTATCATGACCGAAAATTTAATAAAAGGAAAACTAAGTCCTGCAATTTGGTAGCCTTTTCTTAGAAATATTTATGCGGAGTCACTGCCTAATTTTTCTTCTAATATCAGTCCTATATATAAAGGAAGAAGCAAATTGTGTTTTCCTTCTTTTAATACTCAAATATCTGAAATGGATTAGTGAATTGGTCACTTGAATCCCTATTTCTTTCCTAATTGGTATTTTTGATTTCAAATTTAGTCGAAATATTTAAGAGAAGGATAAACTAAAGTGTTGCTGAATACCCGTAAACGTCCGATCTCCTCAGCATAATCCCGGACGAGAATATCTTTTCCCTGTTTTCCCTGAGGAACTCAG
>ENA-UOOE01000232-UOOE01000232.1-fermentation-metagenome-genome-assembly--contig:-NODE-232-length-59807-cov-14.018242_pt1 | contig 59807 bp, 62 predicted proteins | sample MGYA00245776_ERZ724021 | MGnify/ENA primary metagenome ERZ724021 (study PRJEB28704, sample SAMN03018321) | fermentation metagenome | biome: anthropogenic terrestrial biome; feature: soil; material... | reverse complement strand
TCCCTCAGACCTCGACGCCCCGTGCACGCAGCGCGGCGATCACACCCTGCTCTGCGGCCTCTGACATGGGGATACGCTCCTCTCTTGCGAGGAGGTAGACATTCTCACGGATGTAGATGGATGTCTGCTGAAATACCTCTCCCTTTGCGTTGATTCTCTTCATAGCCTGTACGTGGTGGGTATTGCCTCTTAAAGAAGTAGCAACAAAACAGCGGGGGCCTCCCCCGTTTTGTTGCTATCCCGTTAAGCCCCCTGCGCAGAGATAAGTTACCTGAGGCTGTGCAGACAGATACAGCACTGTGCGGACAGTAGAAAAGAAAGCGGAGAAAAGAGAAAATGGCAAACGAAAAGAAATACGAGCGAAAGAGGAGAAGATTGAACATCACCCTATCAGATCAGGCGCATGAATTTCTAAAGAACCGGGTTACGAATGCGTCTAAATTCATAGAACAGTTAATAATTAGCGCTGAACAGGGCATTCAAGCCACGATTGTGACCCTTTCCCCGATTAAAGGTGGGCCCGGAGGGATTCGAACCCACGACCGCCCGGTTATGAGCCGGGCGCTCTGACCGGACTAAGCTACGGGCCCGGAAACAAACGCCCAGGTCCACGAGATCGGGGAACGACGTGAAATACTCCGGTTCCTCACATCCGGAAAGACCATGGTGCATATAAATGTCGCCCTTGAATGATAAATACGTTGTGCGCGCCGCCCTTACCCCTCCCGCGTCGCCTCCTCAGCGCCCCGGACGACCGAGAGCACCTCCTGTTTCTTCTCGTCGAGGAGGTCCCGCGTCTCCGCCTCCAGGTTCAGCCGCACCACCGGCTCGGTGTGGGATGGACGGATGTTGAACCACCAGTCCGGGTAGTCCACCGTCAGCCCGTCGAGACGGTCGAGGTCTGCGTCCCGATAGTGCGCTGCAAGCGCCGAAAGAACCGCATCGGGCCTGCTCACCCGGAGGTTGATCTCCCCGGTCGAGGGGTAGCGGTCCAGCGGCCTGATGAGTTCGGAGAGCGTCCGACCGCTCGCGGCGAGGATGTTCGCAACGTACACCATCGTCAGGAGCCCGTTGTCGGTGAAACCCATCTCCCGGTAGTAGTAGTGTCCGGAGAGTTCCCCGGCGAAGATTGCGTTCTCCTCCCGCATCCGGGCTTTGATAAAGGCGTGGCCGACCCTCGAGCGGACGCCCCGCCCCCCGGCCTCCCTGATCACCTCCGCGACGGCCCGGCTCGACCGGAGGTCGTAGAGGATCGTCGCTCCCGGGTTCTCCTCGAGCAGGAACTCCGCGATGAGTCCGGTCACCAGGTCCTCCCGGACGTGCTCGCCCCACTCGTCGATAAACCCGCACCGGTCGGCATCGCCGTCGAACGCCGCCCCCATATCCGCTCTTTCCGTCACCACCCGGTCCTGGAGGGCCCCGGTGGTCCCGGGGTCGAGCGGGTTTGCGTGGTGGTGGGGGAACCGCCCGTCGGGGTCCAGGTAGAGCGGGATAAGCCGCCACGCCGGGACCCGGGAGAAGAGGAGGGGCACCTCAGGCCCGACCATCCCGTTCCCCGCGTCCACCACGACCGTGAGCGGCCGGGGGTTCCGGACGAATCCGGCCACCTTCCCGATGTAGGAGTCCAGCATATCGACCTTGCGGCAGGACCCGCCGGCGCGTACTGCCGGTTCTTCCCCGGCCATCGTCTCGAGGAGCGGCAGCCCCCGGTCCCCGGAGAGCGGGACCGCGTCTTTCCCGGCGAGTTTGAGCCCGTTCATCTCCCCCGGGAGATGGGAAGCCGTCACCATCGCCCCGCCGTCGAACCCTCCGGCGATGACGGCGTAGTTGAGGAGTGGGGTGCTCACCCGTCCCGCATCGGCGACCTCCACCCCTGCTTCAACCGCCCCCTCGACAAACGCCCGGGAAAGCGATTTCGACGAAAGCCGCATGTCCCGCCCGACGACGACCCGCTCCGCCGCAAGGAACCGGACGAAGGCGTTCCCGATTCTCTCCGCCGTCGCTTCGTTGAGTTCGTCCGGGTAACGTCCCCGGATATCGTATGCCTTGAAGATCCCGGCCACGCTCACGCCTCCCCCCGGAGCGGCGACATCTGCCTGAGGCGCTCGATCACCCCGGGAAGGACCGAGAGGACGTAATCGACGTCGTCCTCCGTGTTCCGGGAGCCGAGGGTGAGGCGAAGCGAGCCGTGCGCCTGCTCGGGGGGAAGGCCGCAGGCCGTGAGGACGTGCGAGGGCTCAAGCGTCGCCGAGGTGCAGGCGCTCCCCGTCGAGGCAGCAACACCGAGCGCGTCGAGCGAGAGCAGGATCGACTCGCCCTCCACGTAGCGGAACGCAACGTTCACGTTGTTCGGGAGCCTCTCGACCGGGTGGCCGTTCAGCCGGGAATCCGGGATCGTATCCAGGATACCCCGGATCAGCCGGTCCCGCATCGCGGCGAGCCTGGAGGCCTTTGCGGGGATATCTGCGGTCGCAAGTTCGATTGCCCGCCCGAGCCCGACGATCCCCGGGACGTTCTCCGTCCCGGCCCGTCGTCCCCGCTCCTGTGAGCCGCCGTCCATGAACGTCTCGATCCGGGTTTTCTTCCGGATGTAGAGCGCTCCCGTCCCCTTCGGGCCGCCGAACTTGTGGCCCGAGAGCGAGAGGAGGTCGGCCCCCATCGCCTCCACATCCACCGGAAGGGCGCCGATTGCCTGGACGGCGTCGGTGTGGAACGGGATCTTGCGGTCGTGCGCGATCTCCGCTATCGCACGAACCGGCTGGATCGTCCCGATCTCGTTGTTCGCGGCCATCACCGAGACAAGGACGGTTTTGTCGGTGATCGCCTCCTCGACGACTCCCGGGTCCACCCGGCCGAACTCGTCGACAGGGAGGTAGGTCACCCGCCAGCCCTGCTTCTCAAGGCTCCGGCAGGTGTGGATGACGGCGTGATGCTCGATGGAAGAAGTGATGATGTGGTCGCCCTTCTTCCGGTTTGCGGCCGCTACCCCTTTGATCGCCCAGTTGTCGGCCTCCGTTCCCCCGGAGGTGAAGAAGACCTCCTCCGGCTTCGCGCCGATCGCCGCCGCCACCCGGCCCCGCGCCTCTTCCACCGCCGCCTTCGCCTCCCGGGCGAGGGCGTAGAGCGACGAAGGGTTCCCGAACCGCTCCGTGAAGTAGGGGAGCATCGCCTCGACGACCTCCGGCCGCGTCGGCGTCGTCGCCGCATGGTCCATGTAGACCGACCGTTTCTGCTCCATTCCCGTCACTTCGCCGCCATCGGCTGGAACCCACGCATCGCCTCCGCCATCTCGCGGAGCCGCCGGTCCACCAGGTAGTTCACCGTTCCCTCCTCGTAGGTCCCGTCCTCCCGGCGTCTGCCCGCCGGGACACCCGTCAGGACCTCGATCCCCTCGTCGATCGTCCGCACCGGGTAAATCCGGAACTTCCCGGCCCTCGCCGCCTCGACGATCTCCTCTTTGAGCATCAGGTTCTGGACGTTGCTTGCCGGGATAAGTGCCCCCTGCTCCCCGTTGAGCCCTTTGGCTTTGCAGACCTCAAAGAACCCCTCCAGTTTCTCGTTCACGCCTCCGATCGCCTGGACCTCCCCCTTCTGGTTCACCGACCCCGTGACGGCGAGGTACTGTTTTAAGGGGAGACCCGAGAGCGCCGAGAGGAGGGCGTAGAGTTCGGTGCTCGACGCGGAGTCACCCTCGATCCCCTCATAGCTCTGCTCGAAGACGAGCCGGGCCGAGAGGGAGAGGGGCCTGTCCCTCGCGTAGTTGTTATTGAGATAGCCGTTGATGATCAGGACGCCCTTCGTGTGGATCGGCCCGCCGAGCGCTGCTTCCCGTTCGATGTCCACGATCCCTTCACGGCCGACACCGATGCTCGCGGTCACCTTCGACGGCCGGCCGAAGGCGAAATCCCCGAGTCCGATGACCGAGAGGCCGTTCACCTGGCCCACCTTCTCCCCCGCGGTATCGATGAGGAAGATTCCCCGCCGGATGTACTCCTCGATCTTCTCCTGGATCAGGTCCGAACGGTAGACCTTCTCCTCAATCGCCAGGGTGACGTGCCCCTTTCCAATCTGCTCGGCACCGTCGCGCGCGGCGTAGAAGTTCGCCTCCCGGATGAGGTCCGCAACGGCCGCGAACCGGGTCGAGAGTTTCTGCTGGTCTTCGGCGAGGCGCGAGCCGTACTCGATCACCCGGGCAATCGCCTCCCGGTCCAGGTGCCGGAGTTTCTCCTCCCGGACGAGGTTGCACATGAAGTCGGCGTACTTTCCGGCGTTCTCGTCGTTTCGCTCCATCACGGTATCGAAGTCGGCCTTGACCTTGAAGAGCTCCTTGAAGTCGGGGTCCATCTGGTAGAGGAGCTGGTAGAGCATCGGGGTCCCGATGAGGGTCACCTTGATGTCGAGTGGGATCGCCTCGGGCTTGATTGTCTTTGCCGTGATGAACCCCATCCGTTCGCCCGGCTCCTCGATGAGGACTTCCCCGGTCTTCAGGGCAGTCTTGAGCCCTTCCCAGGAGAGCGGGGCGCGCAGGAGGTCCTCAACGTCAAGGACGAGGTAACCGCCGTTAGCCCGGTGAAGCGAGCCCGGCCGGATCATCGTGAAGTCGGTCGTAAAGATCCCGAACTGAACCTCCTTCTCGATCTTCCCGATGAGGTTCTGGAAGGTGGGGTTCTGCTCGACGACCACCGGTGCGCCTTCAGCACCGTCGTTGTCTACGACGACGTTCACCTCGTACTTCCGAAACGGGAGTTCCCGGACGAAGGCCTGGAACTGGGGCGGGGCTCCCGGCTGCTCGGGAACTCCGAGGAAGGCCTGGAGGTTCTCGAGGATGTCGTTCTGGACGGCGTCGATGTAGGCGGGGACCTCCGGGACGTCGGCGTAATGCTCCTTGAGTTCGGTGACGAGGTTTCCGACCGCGTAGAGGGCGATGTCGCGGTTTAAATTCGTAACCGCTTCGGCCCCCTGCCGTTCGATCTCCTGCACCTGCCGGAGCGTGCTCTGGAGTTCGGTGTTGAGGGCGTCGCGCCGCCGCTGGACATCCGCCCGCACGTCGTCGGGGAGGTTGATGAACTCCTCATCGGGAACCGGCTTCCCGTTGATGACCGGGATGGTCAGGAGGCCGATAGGGCTCATCTGGATAACGAACCCCGCGGCCTGGGCGTCCTGATTGATCCGGGCGATGAGGTCAGTCCTCTTCCCCTGGAGGGACTGGAGGGTCTCGTCCCTCCGTTTGGTATACTCTTCGCTCTCGAACGCCCGGGGGAGGGCCCGCCGGGCCTCCTCGATGAACCGTTTCATCTCTTCCTTGAACCGGGGCCCCCTTCCCGCCGGGAGGGCGATGGCGTTGGGCTCGTACTGGTTCTGGAAGTTATGGACGTAGACCCAGTCGCGCGCCCGGGGTTTACCTTTCGCGAGCTGGTCGAGGAAACTTCTGACGGCAGTCCTCCGTCCGGTGCCCTGGGCGCCCGCGGTGTAGACGTTGAACCCGGGTTCCCGGATCTCGAGACCGAACTGCAGCGCCCGGAGCGCCCGTTCCTGGCCGATGATCTCCTCCAGCGGCCGCATCTCTCCGGTGCTGGCGCACTCTACCTTTCCCGGCTCGTAAACGCTCCGGTATTCTTCGATATTCAGGGGTTGAACCATCAGTCTCACCAAGTCTTGGTTAGCAGGTATACCGCAGGGTGTCGCCCGCCTTAAAAAAGATTCCCCGGTCCGGTGACGGATGGTACGATGGGTGGTTTTAATTTATTTCGCGCATATGTGTAATTTGTTTCATACGATCCCCGACGGGATCGCGGGAACAGGTGACACGTATGCGGATTGCAGTTGCGCAGGACGGAAATATGGTGTCCGCACACTTCGGACACTGTGAAGGGTATGCGATCTTCGACGTTGACGGGTCGATCATCTACCGGAGGGACGATCTCCCGAACCCCGGCCACGAACCCGGGCGGCTCCCGGCGTTCCTCGCGGAGCACGGGGTCGACCTGATCATCGCCGGCGGGATGGGGCCGCAGGCCATCGCTCTCTTCCGGGAGAACAGCATCGAGGTGCTTCTCGGTATCAGCGGGAACGTCGATTACGTCGCGCAGGACTACATCGCCGGCCGCCTTTCTCCCGGGGAGAGCACCTGCCACCACGAAGACGGCGGCGAGTGCGACGAAGCGCACTGAGAACTATTGGTGGGGAAGGAGTAATATCACCCATAGTATTATGCTCATATGAGTAATAATTCTCGTGAGGCACCAACATGATTGTCTGTATCACAGCCCGCGCTGCGGGCACGGATGCCCCGGTCGAGCAGCGGTTCGGCCGGGCCCCTTACTTCGTCTTCGTCGATACGGAGACGGGGAAGTCGAAATCGGTCGAGAACCCCCTCATCGACGCTACCGGTGGGGTCGGACCCCGGGCGGTTCAGGTGCTGGCGGAACACGATGCGGCCGCCCTCATCACCGGTCAGATCGGCGGGAACGCGGCCAGGGCGCTCGAAGCGGGTGGAATCAAAGCCTATGCCTACCGTGGGAGCGGCAGCGTGGCCGATGCCCTTGCGGACTACACCGCCGGGAACCTGCAGCCGCTCTCCCTCTCCTGAAGCGGGCTTGAGCATGAAGATAGCGATTGCAAGCGGCAAAGGCGGAACCGGGAAGAGCACGGTTGCGGCGAACCTCGCCTGCGTGCTCTCCCGTTCCCGCGAGGTGGCGCTCGTCGACTGCGACGTCGAGGAGCCGAACCTCCGCCTCTTCTTTCCCGCCCCCGCCGAGGACGTGCCGGTGACGACGCCGGTCCCGGAGATCGACCCCGACCGCTGCACACTCTGCGGTGAGTGCGGAACGTTCTGCCGCTTCGGGGCGCTTGCCGTCCTCAAGGACCGTGTCCTCGTCTTTCCGGAACTCTGTCACTCCTGCGGCGGCTGTGTCCTCGTCTGCCGCGAGGGGGCCGTCCGGGAAGTCCGGCGCGCCGTCGGGAAGGTCGCGTGCTCGTCCCCGCTGCCCCGGCTCGTCCTGATCAGCGGGATCTTAGACGAGGGGGAGGTGCAGGCCCCGGCGGTCGTCCGGTCGGCAAAGGCGCTTGCCGGGGGACACCCGCTCGTTCTCTACGACGCCGCCCCGGGAATCGCCTGCCCGGTGATCACGACCCTCGAAGGGAGCGATGTCTGTGTCCTGGTCACGGAATCAACGCCATTCGGGCTGCACGACCTCCGTCTCGCGGCCGAGGTGGCGGAGGGGGTCGGCATCCCCGCCGGTGTCGTAATCAACCGGAGCGACGGGGAGGATAGGGCGACCATCGCGTTCTGCCGGGAGCGCGGGCTCCCCGTCCTCATGACCATTCCGTTCTCCCGGGAGATCGCCGCCGTCCAGAACAGGGGCGGGCTCATCTGCCGCGACCTTCCCAGGTGGGAAGAGCGGTTCGCCGGTCTCTTCGCCGGGATCGCGAGGATTGCGGAGATGGACTCATGATCCGGCTCGCGGTCGCGAGCGGCAAGGGGGGGACGGGGAAGACGATGGTGACGGCGGCGCTCGCGGACCTGAGTGGAGTGCCGCAGGTCCTCGCCGACTGCGACGTGGACGCCGCGAACCTGGAATTTCTGTTCTCGCCCCGGCGGCTCACCACGACGGAGTTCCGGGGGCTCGCGACAGCCCGGATCGACCTCGAACGGTGCCATGACTGCGGGATTTGCGCGGACCGCTGCCGGTTCGAGGCGTTCGTCCGCCGGGACGATGCCTGGACGGTGGACGCCCTGCACTGCGAAGGCTGCGGTCTCTGCACCTACGTCTGCCCCATGGGGGCAGTCCGGATGGAGCCGCGCATCTCCGGCGAGATCTACACCTCGACGACGGATCGGGGGGTCCTCGTTCACGCCCGGCTCTTCCCGGGCTCCGGAAACTCAGGCCTGCTCGTCACCGAGGTGAAGAAGCGGGCCCTGAAACTTGCCAGCGGCGCGGACCTGCTCATCGCCGACGGCCCGCCGGGGATCGGGTGCCCGCTGATCGCGACGGTCGGGGACATGGATGCGGTCCTCATCGTTACGGAGCCGGGAATCTCGGCGCTCCACGACCTCCGGCGGCTGGTGACGGTCTGTCGTCGGTTCAACGTCCAGATCTTCGTCGTCATCAACCGTTTCGACCTTGCGGACGAGTTCTGCACGAGGATCGAGGACTACTGTGCGGAGGAGGGCATCCCGACGACAGGAAAGATCCCGTTCGACCCGGAAGTTGTCGCGGCGGTGCGGAGCGGCCGGCCGGCGACCCGGATCGATTCACCGGCGGCAAAGGCTCTCCGGGCCCTCCGCGACAATCTCTTCATCGAACTCGGGCTTTCATGAGCCAGCTCCTTTTTTCTGGGACCCGCTCCGCTCTGTGGACCCATCATTCCGAAAAAAGAGATTATAGTTGGTTTAGAACCGGGGTTTTCTGTGCTTCGGCAGGCAGTCCTGGCAATACACGGGCCTGCCTTCGGTCGGCTTGAAGGGGACTTCGCACTCCTTCCCACAGTCTGAACAAATAGTCTTCGTCATTTCACGGGGGCCGCCGAAGTTCCTCGGACCACCGAAATTTCTGTTACCTCTGTTATAATCCATCGGATTGCTCATGCAGATAGAACACTGCACGTAAGAATACGGGTGGATGGTATATAAGGTACTTCACTGGCCGGGATTGGTATTCAAAATCTGCCCGCCGATCTGTCCATGGACGGCACAACTCCCTGTCCACAGAGAGGAGCGGAGACGCACTGTTGCTGAAGTCTCCGGGGTGTTCCGGGGCTGCCTCTCGTCTCCGACCCCGAGAACCCGGGTTCGGTCTCCCGCCGGGGAAGAAGGACGCCGACCGCGCCACGGGCTTCCTGTGCTTCTCCTCCTCGTCGCGTTATACATGCCCCCGGCTCGCCGCGGGGCGGATATAAAAGGGCATATACCCATCCTTCCCATAGCAGGGTGTGGACATCCTCCTGCAGGCGTTCTCCGTCCTCCTCTGGTCCGGTCTCCTCAAAGGTCTCCAGCTCGCCCTCTGGCCCCGCCTCCGCCCGGCCCTCGGGGATTACGCCTACCCTGCGGCATACCCGGCCTCCCTCCTCCTCTTCGCCCTCGCGACCTGGTACTGCGGCATTCTCCGCGTCCCGGTCGCCCTTGCCCTCCTCGTCTTTCTGGGCCTCGGGGTCTACGGCATCCGGCGGGGCGATTACCGGATTCGTGAGATCCGAAATCTTTTAACCTGGGACGCGGTCTTCCTGACCGGCTTCTTATTCGCGCTTGCCGTCCGGTTCACGAACCCGCCCATCGGCTACTTCAGCGAGCAGTACATGAACCACGCCTTCCTTGCGAGCGTGATCCGGGAGCCCGTGGTGCCGCCGCTCGACCCCTGGTTTGCGGGGGGCCGTCTCACCGTCTACTACTACCTCGGCCACTGGCTGATGGGGTGTCTTGCGGTCGTCACCGGCATTCCGTCGGAGGTGGCCTTCAACCTGGTTCCGGGAACCGTCTACGGGACGGCGTTCGTGACACTCTATGCCCTCGGTCGCCTCCTCCTCCGGCGGTGGAAGTGGCTCCCCCTCGCGGTCCTCCTCCTTGTCCCGCCGTCGGTCCCCTGGTTCCTCGCGGCGGGAGGGGATATCTACGGCGCATTCCAGGATACCAACTGGATTGTCCCGGGCGCCCGGTTCGAGTTCCCGGTCTTCTCCCTCTTTCTCGGAAACGTCCACGCCTTCGAAATGGCCGTCTTCAACCAGGTCTTCCTCCTCTTCCTCCTCGGGTTTGCGTGGTGCCGGTGGAGCGGGCTCGACGCCCGGGGTCGGGGCGTCCTCGTCCTCCTCCTCGGACTGAGCATCGGCTCGATGCCGCCTTTAAACTCCTGGGACGCCCTCGTCTACGGGCCGGCCGTCGCCATCTTCCTCCTCCTGCTCTGGACCCGGGAGCGGGACTCCTCCACGCTCGCGGCCGCCGTGGCCGTCCCGGCGATAGCCTTCGCGATCTACCTTCCCTACTACCTGCACCTTGAACCTGCGGGGGTCGGCGGGATCGGCGCGGGGTTCCCTCCCACCGACCCGCTCGCCTTCCTCGCGATCTGGGGCGGATTCCTCGCAATCGTTTATGCCGCCGTCGCCCGGGATATCCGGCGGTTCCCGTTCCTCGTCGCCGTCGCCGTACCGTTCCTTCTCGTCGGCTACGTCGCCCTCGGGATTGTCCTGGCGCCGCTCGCCTATCTCCTCCTCCGGAAAGAGCGCTCGTTCGGAGACCTCCTCTGCATCGCCGGTCTTTCGGTGCTTGCATTCTGTGAGGTCTTCTTCTTCCGGGAGATGCTCGGCGGGGACTACAGCCGGTTCAACACCATCTTCAAGTTCTACTTCGACGCCTGGGTCCTGCTCGGCACCGGCTCTCTTCTCATCGCCGGCCGGTGGCTTTCCGCCCGGTTGCCGGTATCGGCCCCCCGATGGCTTGCGATCGGGGCGGCGGCCGCCCTCATCGCCGCCCCGGTCGTTCTCAACGTCGACATCGGCCGCGGTCTCCTCGGGATCGAGTATCCCCCCGAGAGTTACCACACCCTGGACGGGCTCGCATACCTCGACGCCGCGCGCCCGGGGGAGGCCGCGGCGATCGACTATCTCCGGACACTTGGCGGCGATCACCGGCTTGTGGAGGCGGAGAACGGGGACTATAACTACTACTCGCGGGTTTCGTCCTTCACCGGCATCCCGGCGGTCCTCGGCCAGATCAGCCACGAATTGACCTGGCGGGGGAACGGTGCGTGGTACACCGAGCGCCCGGCGGACATCCGGGCGATCTATGAGAATCCTCGGGAGGCCCTCGCGCTCATGGAGAAGTACAACGCGACGCTCCTTTACGTCGGCGAGCCCGAGCGCGAGCGGTATGACGTCCGGCTGCCGGACCGGGGGCTCGTCGTGATCTACGACCGGGACGGCGTCCGGATCTATGAGCGGGCAGGGTTACATTTATAATCACCGTGCAACAGGGTGGGTGCATGACGCGAGCAGCCGTAGTCATAACATCCGTCCTTGTGATCCTCGCCCTGGCGGTCTCCGCCGGGGCCCAGGTCTACCCGGGTGCTGGAACCGATGTCGCAGAGACCGCCACTCCCGTCGTGCCGCAGAACCTGACGGCGAACACAACCGCCCCCGCAGGGAACCTGACGAACGCGGGGTCGCCGTATGCGGCGGAGTACCGGAACAACGCTTCCTTCACCCGGCTCGCCGGGGAGAACGAGACGATTAACGTGAGCCTTGAGCCCGTAGCCGATGGGTTTGTCTCGCCGGTGATGCTCACGACCGCCGGCGACGGAACAGGCAGGCTCTTTGTCGTCGACCAGGTGGGGACGGTCTCGATCATCGATGAGAACGGCACCCGCAAAGAGGAGCCGTTCCTGGACGTCCGGGACCGCCTGGTCGACCTTAACCCGTCGTTCGATGAGCGCGGCCTCCTCTCGATAGCCTTCCACCCCGACTTCCGGGAGAACGGGCGGGTTTTTGCGTTCTACAGCGCACCCCTGCGTGAGGGGGCCCCTGAAGACTGGAATTGCACGAACCGCCTTGTGGAGTTTGAGGTTGACCCCGAGAACCCCGACCGGGTCAACATGACCTCAGAAAAAGTCCTGATGGAGATCGACAAACCGCAGTTCAATCACAACGGCGGGAGCATTGCTTTCAGCCCCCGTGACGGCTACCTCTACCTGCCGCTCGGGGACGGCGGCGAAGCCAACGACAACGGGACCGGCCACACCCCCGGCGTCGGGAACGCCCAGGACCTCACGAAGGTCTACGGCAAGGTGCTCCGGATCGACGTGGACAACGTCACCGCCGGGAACGTAACGGGGCCGCTGGAAAACGCCACCTGGACGACGCAGGCCGGGACGCTCTACGGGGTCCCGGAGGATAACCCGTTCGTTGAGAACAGCAGCATCCCGCCCGAGATCTACGCCTACGGTCTTCGGAACCCCGCCTACCTCTCGTTTGACGCCGACGGTAATCCTTACGTGGCCGACGCTGGCCAGGACCTCTTTGAGGAGGTGGACATCGTCGCGGGGGGCGGCAACTACGGCTGGCGTCTCATGGAGGGGACCCACTGCTTCGACCCGGAGAACCCCCGCACACCCCCGGCGACCTGCCCGGAGAACGGCTCCTCCGGCGACCCCCTGATCGGCCCCATCATCGAGGGCGGGCATGACCTGGGCATCGTCTTCGTCGGCGGCGGCGTCTACAACGGCACGGCTCTCCCGGACCTTGCGGGGCGCTACATTCTCGGCTACTGGAGCAGCAATTTTGCAACCGGGAACGCGACCCTGCTTGCCGCGACGCCCCCGGAGGACTGGAACGCATCGGCCTTCCCCGACTCCGCCGGGAACCTGACGCCCGACAGCCTTGCGATGTGGCGCCTGACGAGGCTCAACGTGACCGGAACGCCCGCGGGGACTGTGGATGCCTTCCTCCTCGGGTTTGGCGTCGATGAAGATTCGGAGGTCTACGCGCTCACGACTGAAGACGGCGGCCCGGATGCGTCCAGCACTACCGGGAGAGTCTGGAGGCTTGTCCCGGCGAACGAAACGGCCCCGACGGCAACCGTGACACCGACCGCAACGGCCCCCGCCGCCGGGGGCCAGGGCGCGACCGTCGAGATCGCGGCCGACAACATGGCCTTCGATACGAGCACGGTCACCGTCCCGGCGGGTGCGGCGGTGACGATGAACTTCGAGAACCGGGATGAGGGCGTCCCGCACAACGTCGCGGTCTACACCGACTCCTCGGCAACGACGCCGATCTATGTCGGCGAGATCGTCACCGGCCCGGCCGAGACCGCCTACACCTTCACGGCGCCGTCGGAGCCCGGGACCTACTACTTCCGGTGCGACGTGCACCCCTCGATGAACGGGGAGTTCGTCGTGACGTAGGTCAACCCCCGCCTTTTTTTGAGATCGGTCAGCGCTTGTGTGGAGGAGGAGAAACACGCCGTTCACTCCGGACACTCAGGTGTGGCCGGGGGTAACCTTTATGCCGCCCGGTTACCCGGTGAGACTCATGGCACGAGTAACCGTAACCATCATGGCTTCAGTCGCGGGGGTGGGGGCGTGACCCCGGAGGTGACCCCCGCTCAGCCCCGCGTCGCCGGGGGCCGGGATGTGACCGTTGAGATCGCGGCTGAGAACATGGCTTTCAATGCAGGCACGATCACCGTCCCGGCGGGTGCAAGAGTGGCGATAATCTTCGAGAACCGGGATGAGGGCGTCCCGCACAACGTTTCGGTCTATACCGATTCCTCGGCGACGACCCCGATTTATGTCGGCGAGATCGTCACCGGCCCGGCGCGGGCCGCCTACGCCTTCACGGCACCCGGAACTTCGGGAACCTACTTCTTCCGATGCGACGTGCACCCCTCAATGAACGGCGATTTTATTGTGGAATAGAGGGGGCCGCCCCCTTCACCCCACAAGTTAAATATATAGCCGGACCACTCTCCACCAATGACGTCCATGCAGAAATACCGCTGCTCGGTGTGCGGCCATATCTACGACCCGAAGACCGGGGATGCCGGTGCTCCGCCGGGAACCGCGTTTGAAGACCTTCCCGACGACTGGGTCTGTCCGGTCTGCCTCGCGAAGAAGAGTCAATTTTCCCCGTTTGCGTCTCCCCTCGACAGGCTCGGGCTCTGACCGATCCCGCCAACTTTTCTATCCGTGCAGACACGGGTTCGCATATCGACCGGTGTTGCGGGTTTCCTGAGGGTTTTTTCCGAAAACCGAAACTGTTTTGGGCGAGTATCATCTCTCCCGAGTACCTTACCGGATAGGCAGGAAATGGAGACCACATTAATGAAAAATACTGAAAACAGTGGTCCGGAGGAACGTCCCCTCTGGAGAACGAACGAAGATCGGATCTTACGGGAGGTTTTCGGGTGAACAGCGGTGTTTCTATCCGCGGCGTTCGGGACCCCGATGCGGTCAGGGAGTTTGTCCGGCTGCTCTCCAGTGCTCACGGGCGTTCCGGTGCGGCGGGGTGCCCGCCGCCAGGAGTAACCGAACCCGGAACATCTCTGATTTTTCAAAAAAAACCCGATCTTTCTTCGACTTGCGATGAAATCCGAAAGCAATTCGGGGAGGTTACATCACTCCCGAACGATACACATAGTATGTGACGAAGGTCGAAAGGAGCAAAATATGGATACAGATAAGTTGGCCCGGTGCGGTGTCGGAGAACCCCGGCAGCCGTTCAGCGTGGTCGCACGGATCGATTGGGATGACGGGTTCCCGGAATTCCCGGATCGGAAGGCCTTCGTGATCGTCCCCCGGGGCGAAGTCCCCGATGCGGGGGGTCCCGCCGTGCCGGGCGGGAACGGTTCCCGTGGGGGTGATTCGATGTAGTCTTTCGTCGGAGTCACTAGCATTCTCCTGGAAAGGCCATGTCCGGGAGGGATGGAAACACCCATGGTAAGGGGCCTCACTCCGAATAACTTGCCACAGAATTACCGGAAACGTACCAGATCTATGTGCTGATATAGGCGATTACGCCGCCTTTTCTTTTCTCTTTTGATCTCCGCCGGGGTCTCGCCGGATCGATTATCGACAGATCCGGGGTCGAGCGGCCGCGTTCTTTTGGTTTTTGTATCTCTATCCGAAACTATTTCGAATATATCACATTTTCCGAAAAATGTTTGGCATTGGTTGATTATGACCGAGTTAGATACCCTGCTTTACGAAAAATGCCGGTCGGGTTGATACGGGTTCGTCACGTCCACATTGCCCCTTCCCGGGAAGGGTATGAGGTCTGTCGGAAACCCGTTTTGCGCGGTTTTTCCGGAGGAGCGCATCGTCACCGGAGAGAGCGGGGCGGTGGCGCTGTCGGGCTGTCGGAACCCGGGCTGGTAGAGAACGACCGAACAACAATATCTTTTGACTGCCATGAACAACGGATATATTGTGAAGAACCTCAGCAGGAAGGCCGAAGACTACCTTGAGGCCATCCTCAACGTCACGCTGGAGAAAGGATATGCCCGCACGAAGGACGTGGCGCGCGAACTGGACCTCAGCCCTTCAAGCGTCGTCGAGATGTTCCGGAAACTCGATAAGATGGGTCTTGTCGAGTACCGGCGCTACGAGGGGGTGGTCCTCGCGCCTGCGGGGCGCGAGGTTGCCGAGGTCATCAAGTCCCGCCACGACACCCTGCGGGAGTTCCTGCGGATGATCAACGTCCCGGAGAAGATTGCCGACTGCGATGCCTGTTCGATGGAGCACGAACTCCACCCGGCGACGATCCGGCAGATCCGGCTGCTGCTGAAGGAGCTTCAGTCGGATACCCGGATAGCCGAGTGTATCCGGCGGCGCACTCCCGCCCGGGAGGTCTAGGCGGCATGGGGCCCGTCGTGGCCGCGATAACGGTCTACCTCCTCCTCAACGTCGTTTCGTTCCTTGCCTACTACCGTGATAAACGGTCGGCGGAGCGGACGGCGTGGAGGACCCCCGAGAAACGGCTCCTCCTCCTCGCGTTTTTCGGGCCGTTCGGGGCCGTCGCCGCGATGCATGCCTTCCGGCACAAGACGCAGAAGGCGAAGTTCCGGCTCGTCCCTCTCTTCCTCTGCCTGCATATCGTGCTCGCCGCCGCGTTCGTTCTGGGCCTCGTGTAACTTCTCCCGGGCAGGGCCGGTCGCCGTAGATACTCGTCGACTCGGTGGGAACGGCAACAGCAGTTCCCTGTCCCGGCATAGCCCTGTACGGCGTGCGACCGCGCCACTCTCCGGCAGGCGGGGCCCCGCGAGAGCCGTATCGACCGCCCGTAGTGCGATCCGGAGAGGGCGGTACCGGGGAAACCTATACATATCGGACCCCCTGCAGACTCCCCCATGGACACCCGCGCCTTCCGCGAATTCATCCGGCTTGGCAGATTTCCCTTCCTCCTCTCGGGCTTCATCCCGTTCGCCGGCGGAGCGCTCCTCGCCTTCCTCCTCGGGGCGCAGTTCACCCCGGCGCAGTTCTTCCTCGGCTACGCGGTCATGGCGGCGGCGCACCTCTCGGTCCACTACAGCAACGACTATTTCGATGCCGACGCGGACCGGTTCGCCGAGACGACGGCGATCTCCGGGGGGAGCGGCGTCCTCGCCGCGAACCCGGGCCTCAAGCCGGCGGCGCTCTCTGCAGCCGTCGTTCTGATGGCGGTTTCGGTCCTGATCGGGTATGCCTTCATGGCCGTCTACGACTACCCCCCTATCTTCCTCGCCTTCAGCGTCGCCGGCAACCTCCTCGGCTGGTCCTACACCGCCCCCCCGCTCGCGCTCGCTTACCGGGGCCTCGGAGAGGTCACGAACATGATCACTTTCGGTCTCCTGATGCCGGGCGCGGGCTACTTCGTTGCGAGGGGGACTCTCGACCCCGCCTTCTTTGCTTTCTCCCTTCCGCTCTTCCTCTACGGGCTCGTCTTCATCGTAAGCGTCGAGATCCCGGATATGGAGGGGGATATCGCCGGGGGAAAACCGACTCTCGTCGTGCGGAAAGGTCGCATCTACGGTTTCTCGCTCATCGCCCTCGCGGCGACCCTTGCGACCGGGACGCTCGTCTCTCTTGCCCTCGCCGGCGCCTTCTCCCCCGTGGACTTCCGGCCGGTGGCGTTCGCATCCCTGGTCCCGCTCTCGATCGCCCTGTGGGGGTTCCTGCACCGGTGCGCCGACCGGGCGCCCGCCCTCCGGTACGCTACCGCGAACATCATGGGCTACTTCATCTTCCAGGGCCTCGTCGTCCTCTACTTCGTCATCGCGGCCGGCTGGGTCTGACCGGGGCCGCACCTCCATCGTCCGGCGGCCCCCTCGCCCGGAGCGTGATCGTCCCGTCCTGCAGAACCCGGGGAACGCCTGCGCGGAGCCGCGCGTTCTCGACGGTCGCCGGGATCGGGACGGCGGTCTTTCCCCCGTGCGCGAGGATGATCCAGTGCCCGTCGTCGAGGTAATGGACGTCGAACGCGACCCGGTTCCGGGCGGCGCCGACGAAGAGGGTGAGGGTGAGATGCCGCAACCTCCGCTCTCCCGCCTACGGGCCGCCTGCATAGGAGAGCACCGGCTCTACGGGGACGTAGCGCCTGACGACGATGTTGTCGGCGTAGAAGTGGTGCGGGTCGCCCGAGTACCACGCGGAGGACCCGATCAGTGCGAAGTCGTCAAAGACCACGTCTTTCGGGACCGGTCTGCCGTCGGAAAACCGCAGGGGCGCGCTCCCCAGGTATTTGCCGTCCATCCACGCGTGCCGGGTGGCGTTCGGCGTATCCAGGACGACTTTGATGTGGTACCAGGTATCCGCCCTCGCCGGGAGGTCGGCGGAGAAGTTCCGGTGGACGCCGTCGTAGTACTGCACGGAACCGTTCCGGAGGTGGAGGGCATACACCGGGCCGCCGGTCTCGTTCCAGGCCTGGAGGTAGCCCGAACCGCACCATCGCCCGAACTCGCTCACCCGGAAGTCCCCCTCGATGATCACCTGGCCGGCGGAGATGTTTGCCAGGCATATCCGGTTGTTCGCGAGGCGCCGGAGATCGGGCTCGGAGACATTGATATCCCCGGCGTATGCGCCGTCGCGGACGACCTCCGTCTGAACTTCCGCGTTCGAACCGCAGAACGACCACCGTGAGAGGTCGCGGCGCTCGTAGTCCTCAAAGAAGAGGAAGACGGCGTCCGGGTCGCCTGCGTCCCGGGCCTCCGGGTTCCCGTAGAGCATCGTGATCGCCGTTGCGTTCTCCGGGAGGGAAAGCCAGACGCGGGCGTGGGAGCCCTCGACGGCGTTCTCTATCCAGTAGGAGACGGGGGTCCCGTTTGCGTCCACGAACCGGATGTCGGCGAAGTCCGGGCGCATCCCCGGGAGGTGGGCGACGTTCGCGGCGACCTCAAGACCGTCGGTCCCGGAGGGGTTGGCGACGGCGATCTCCTGCCGCCGGGCGAAAGTCTCGACGGTCGCCGTGGTGCTGACGACGGACGACCGGGTGGCGATCGAGAGCGTCGCGTTGTAGGAGCCCGGGGCCGGGTAGGTGTGCACGACCGCTCTCCCTTCGGGACCGGCGGCGGTCTCTTCCGTCCCGTCGCCGAAGGACCAGGTCCGCGAGACCGCGTCGGCGATGCCCGATGCGTCGGAGAAGAGGACGGCGGCGGGGACCCCGGCATACGTTACGTTTGCAGTCAGCGCCGGGACGGCACCCGCGGGGACGATGAGAAGCAGTGTGAGGACGCTTCCAATGAGAACAAACCGGCCGATCTTCAGGGTCATCCGTCTCCCTGTGGATTACCCTCTATATGCATGTAGCGGCTCGCCGCACCCCAATGCTGATGCTTTGCGGGGGACTACCGTTATAACCGGGAAGTGCCGTGAACGACGTTGTGATCATCGGTGGAGGGCCTGCAGGGCTCTTTTGCGCCCTGCAGGCGTCCGGGGAAGAACGGAGTGTGATCGTTCTTGAGAAAAAGCCCTTGCCGGGGCGTAAACTCCTTGTCTCGGGGTCCGGGCAGTGCAACATCACCCACGACGGGGAGATCTCCGGTTTCTTCGCCCGTTACGGCGAACATGGGGCATTTCTCCGGCCTGCGCTCATGAACTTCACGAACCGCGACCTTATCGCCTTCTTTGCCGCCCGGGGACTGGGCATGACAGCCGAACCCGGGGGGAAGGTCTTTCCGGCGACCCGGAGATCCGCAGATGTCCTTGCGGTCCTCCTTTCGGAGTGCGCCGCCCGCGGTGTGGAGGTCCGGTGCGACGAGGCCGTCCGGGGCGTCGAGCGAGACGGCGGAGTTTTCCTCGTCCGGACAAAGAAGGCAACCCTCCGGGCCGACGTCCTCGTCCTCGCCACCGGCGGCGCCTCCTATCCCGCCACCGGTTCGACCGGGGACGGCTACGCCTTCGCCCGGGCCCTCGGACAGCCGGTCACGGAGGTTGCCCCGGCGCTCACTCCGGTCTTTGTCGAGGACTACCCGTTCGCCGACCTTGCCGGGATAGCCTTTCAGAACCTCGCTTTGAGCGTCTACCGTGACCGAAAACGGGTCTCCCGGAATACCGGGGATCTCCTGCTGACGCACACCGGCCTCTCGGGCCCGGGCATACTCGATCTCTCTCGCGCCGTCCGCCCGGGCGACGTGCTCCGGGTCGCGTTCCTCCCCGGGGCGAACAGAGAAGCGGTGCGTAAACGGGTCGTCGACGCCGTTGCGGCGGGGGGTTCCCGGCAGGTGAAGACCGTCCTCTGTGCCCTCCCCCTCCCGGAGCGGTTCGTCCGGCGGCTCCTCGACCTCGCCGGGGTTCCGGCGGAAGCGACCTGTGCCCGGCTCCCGAAGACGGCCCGGAACGCCCTCGTCGCATACCTCGCGGAGTTCCCGTTCACCGTGGCCCGGCTCGGGGGGTGGAATGAGGCGATGGCGACACGGGGCGGCGTCGCCCTCGACGGGATCAATCAAAAGACGATGGCGTCGAAGACCGTTCCGAACCTCTACTGCATCGGCGAGGTGCTCGATATCGACGGCGACACCGGGGGTTACAACCTGCAGGCCGCGTTCTCGACCGCGGCCCTCGCCGCACGGCACATCGCCCGGCCATCCATATAGAATGTTTCAATACCGGCGCCGTCAAACGGGCAGTATGAGTTTATTCATGGGGCTCCTCGCTCTGGTCCTGGTGATCGCCCTCATGTTTGTTCTTTACCGGGTGATCAAGAGCGCAACAGGCTTCATCATCAATGCCGTCGTCGGCGTGATCCTGCTCTGGCTCATCAACTTCCTCAGCCTGATGAGCCTTGCCGGCCGGCCCGACATCCCGATAAACCTGATCACCGTCCTCATCTGCGCAATCGGCGGGGTCTTCGGCGTGCTGGTCACGGTGGTGCTTCACCTCCTCGGGATACCGCTGACCCTCTAGGAGCATTACCCGGGATACGGAACCATCATATCCCCGGCGCTCTCACCTCTGGGCATGCAGGAATACGGTCCCGGAATCGTCGGCGAGGTCCTGTTCGCTCGCCAGGACGGCGGCTACTATGTGCAGCTCTACGACCGGGACGGGTCTCCCGTCGGAAAGACCGGGCTCTGGAAGACCGAGGCTAAAGCAAAAGAAGCGGCCCGGCGACTCGCGAAGAAGATGACCGGGGAGTAGCGCTCCTCACCGGGGGTGCGCCTCCGCGTAGCGGACGAGGCCGGCGATGCACCGGTTGTGGGGCGTCGGGATGCCGTGGCGCTCCCCGAGGCGCGCGACATACCCGTTGAGGAGGTCGATCTCCGTCCGGCGGCCGCGGCGGAGGTCGTAGTACATGGAGGGGTAGACCGCAGCGAAGTCGGGCACCTGCACCGAAAAGAGGTGGGCGAGGTAATCGTCGGCGGTCGCCCACGGGAGCCGCACTCCCTCGGCGTCGGCAACGGCGTAGGTCTCGCGGATGAGCCCGACGACGATCTCCCGGATGTTTTCGTCGGCGGCGACCCCGACCGGGGCCAGGAGGAGGGCGCAGAGCGGGTTTACGGCGATGTTGAGGAGGGCCTTCGTCCACTTCCCGGAACGGATGTCGTCGTCCGCCTCGACCGGGATGCCGGCGGACCGGACTATCTCGATCAAGCGGCCGGGGGCGCCGCCGTCGCCGGACCAGGCCCCGAGGTGCATCGGGGCGCTCTCGCTCTGGACCCGGACCCGCCCCGGGCCTGCAACCGAGAAGTTTGTCGTCACGGTCCCGCCGATGACGGTGTCGGTGTACTCCGCGATGATCTCCTCATTCCCGATGCCGTTCTGGAGACTTGCCATCGGCCGGCCCCGGATCACCCCGGCGTACTCCTCGCAGATAGCCCGGGTATCGGTGCCCTTTGCGGTGATGACGACGGCATCGACCGCTGGCGGGACTTCGTCCGGTCCCGTTACCGGGGTGATCCCGCCGACGGTGCCGTCCCCCCAGACGCCCTCCATGATGAGGCCCCGCTCCCGGATGGCGGCAGCGTGCGCCGCCCGGCAGGCCGCATAGACCCTTGCCACTGTGGTCAACTTTCCGGCAAGCGAGAGGCCGACCGCCCCTGCACCGAGGATCAGGATGACCGGGTGCTGTAACGATTTCATCTGTGGTACCTCTTGTTGAACGCGAAAGAGGATAAGGGTGCAGCACCGCGGTCGGTAGCGAACGCTTTTCGTCCCGGATGCAGAGATCTCATGCCTGATGAAGCATGTCACGAAGGCCGACGGCGGCCTGCAGCCGTTTGACCGGCGGAAGGTCCAGCGGACGCTTCGGAACCTGGGTCTCAGTACGGAGAATGCCGACCGGATCTCAGGCGAGATCGAGGAGTCGGTGCCGGACGGCATCGCGACCCCCGCGGTCCTCCGGATGATCCACGCCCGGGCCCGGACCGTCCGCCCCGCCGTCCGGCACCGGACCAACCTCCGGAGAGCGCTCGCGCTCCTCCGGCCGAAGCCGGACTTTGAGGAGTTCGTGCGTGTCCTCCTCCGGGAGCACGGCTACCAGGTGGAGACCGGGTGTATCCTTGCCGGGCGGTGCGGGGAGCACGAGGTGGACGCCATCGCTCACAAAGACGGCGATACCATTTTTGTCGAGGTGAAGCACCATGCAAGCCCCCACCGGATGACCGGTCTCGACGAAGGGCGGATCGCCCGGGCGATCGTCGAGGACCTCCAGGAGGGGTTCCGGTCCGGGAGGTGCGCCGTCTCGATTGACGGCGCCCTGATCGTCTGCAACACCAAACTCTCGGAGCACGCAAAGCGGTATGCGACCTGCCGGGGGATCGGGCATATCGGATGGGATTACCCGGAGGAGAAGAACCTCCGGGCGATGATCGAGGAGACGCAGTCCTACCCGGTCACCATCGTCAGCGGCGTGGGCCCGTCGATCTACTCCCGTCTGGCCGCCGCGGGTGTCCTCACGGCAAAACAGGTCGCCTACGGGGACGCTACGACCATCTCCCGGGACGCGGGGATCCCCCTCCGGGAGGTGCTGTTGATCGCCGGGCGGGCGCGGGCGATCCTCGAGCCGTAGCACAATTTAAACCGTCGCGGGGAGCGCGGTATCGTCGAGGGCCCGGAGTTGCTCTTCGGTCGGGTTAATCAGGACGATCTCGGGCTGGCAATTGAACCGGAGGTCCACGCCGGCAACGTTCGAGCTGCCGATCCCGCGGGAGATGTAGGTCGGCGTCTTTCCGTCCTCATCGAACATGCCGGCAAGTTCGACGACGCCGTAGTCGTTCAATTGTGCAACAACCGGGAAGAGGAACTGGCCGCCGTGAGTGTGGCCGGCGAGGATGAGGTCGGCATCCCAGTCCGCCCGGCAGGAAGGTTCGTGGATGAGGTAGACGGTGAATGCGTCCGTCGCCGGTACATCGGGCGGGTCCGCCGCCCCGGCCCAGCCGTCGTCGACTCCGACGATGACGATCTCCCCGTCTCCGGCGACGACCCGGGCGTAGTCGTTCCGGAGGACATGAACGCCGTTCTCCTCCAGCGTCGCGGCGAGTTCGTCGGCAAACGCGGTATCGGCCGCGCCGTCGTTCAGGGCGGAGGCGTCGTATCCGGCGGCGGTGACGTTGACCGAGGTCTGGACGGCGAGTGTCCGCGCAAGCCCCGTCGGACCGTCGGTCCCCACGCGGTAGTCGTGGTTCCCGAGAACGGCATAGGTCGGTGCGTCGAGAGACCGCCACACCTCCTGATAGGCAAAGTCCGATTCGTCGCCGGTAACGAAGTCGCCGCCGATCAGGACGAGCGAGGGGTTTAAACGGTTAATCTCGACGATAGCCTCCCGGATGTGGTCGATGTTCGATGCCTGTATATGGGGATCGGTGATGTAGACGATGCCTTCGGGCGCCCCGTCCATCTCGAGGACGGTCACGTCGACGGTCTGTGCTTCCCAGGCCATGTAACCGGTCATGGGAGGAAGCAGGATGAGCATGAATAACGCCAGATATCGTATCTTCGGGACCTTAAGATTCACTACATTTTATTTGATCCAATGAATATTAATATCGACCGGTAGGGTGGTCCCGGCCGGATCAGCGACCGCGGGCCTGCTGGACGTGTTCGTCTGTGACCTCTGTCTGTTCCGCTCCGGAGGCCGGGTCGGCGAAGAACCGGATAAATCGTTGTCTCTCTTCTTTTCCAAGAGCGATAGCCGTAAAGCAGGCCACAATCACCGCCCCGGCAAGGTCCACGATGAGGTCCAGCATGGTATCGGTGTTTCCGTGCTGGAGATTCATGTCGAAGACCTGATCGACCGCGAACTCGTAGATCTCCCAGACCGCTCCCGCTGCCAGTGTAAAGACCAGGATGAAGACGACGATCGCCGGCGTCGTCAGCCGGACGTCTCCGCGGTGCTCGGCGAGGGCCGTGAGGAAGAGGGCGAGAAGCGCGACGGTGATCGAGGAGACGAGGTGCGTCACCTTGTCGTAGTAGGGCGCCAGACTGACGTAGTAGCCCGCGATGTGTCCCATGACGTGGAGATACAGGGAGACGGCGATGAAGAGATTGACTTCCCAGGGCAGGCAGAGGCGCAGGTTTCTCGTCATGAGGGACGGTGCCATCGTCAGGAGGAAGGCGACGCCCGCCGAGAGTCCGAGGAAGTATTCGCCTGCCGTGATGCTGGAGAGTGCGCCGAGGAGAATGAGCCCCTGGATGAAGTAGGTGAGGTAGATCCCGCGCGATGGGCTCGGGCATGCCATGGGTATGCTGGAAGGCCGCCCCGGCAATATACATAACTATCTCCGGGGGCGGTCTTTGCAAAACCGGGCGTTCGTCCCCGGAGCACCACGGCCGACCGGGAGACCGCCGTCCGTGGCAATCGTCCCCACGCTCCCGGGAGAATAGTTGATAAGGCAGAAGTAATATAAACTGGACATACAGGAAGCAGATGCTCCGGAACATGGGGTTGATGATCTGACAGACGCTACTAAGCGCAAACCTGAATCCAACGGAGTTGGGGCAGGGGAGGAGGTTATCCGCGTACGCCTGCCGAATAAGAGGAACCGGGAGATGTTCGCAAGCGCCGAACTGATGCTCGGGGCAAACCATATCAAGATCCGCTGTTTCGACGGGGTGACCCGCACCGGGCGGATCAAGGGCAAGATCAAGAAGAAAGTCTGGATACGGGAGGGAGACGTCCTGGTCGTCGTTCCCTGGAGTTTCCAGGACGAGAAATGCGATATCGTCTACCGCTACACGAGACCCCAGGTGGAGTGGCTCCGGAAGAACCGGTATCTCTGATAGACTTTTTGCAGCAGATCTTCCCGGGCGGAAGGTCGATGGGGGGAGCGGCGCCCCCACGGGTAAAAAAAGGTTAGATCCCGTGGATCTTGATATTGTACTCTTTTATGACGAGTTTCTTTACATCCGACCGGGTGTAGGTGCCGTCGGAACCGCTCATCTTCAGCGAACTGCCGGTCAGGTAGTTCTCCCACGCTACAGAGTTGTCAGCCTCTTCGGGATACATCACTGTGACATCGAAAGAGTCGTCAGGTGGTGCAGGCACGGTCGTGTTCGTTTTCTCCAGACTCATCCGCACCGTCGCCATCCCGGATTTCGCCATCGGCTCGTCGGTGGTGATGTTCATGACGTAGATGACGAATGTCTTCGTGGAGTTGTCATAGAACCACCGGGGTTCTGCAAGCATCGCCGAGCCCTTCGCGTCCTCCTGGCGCGTCATCACCGCCCCGTTCTCGAGGGTGATCACCTCCGTCCCGCGGTCGGAATGGTAGACCAGCGCGCCGGGTGAGAACGATCCGACGGAGGTCCCATCGACTAAAACCTCGATGGACGCCGGATAACCATCCCCGGCGCCGATCACCGCGAGCGTCCCCCCGCTCACCTGTAGCGCCGTCTCCTTGTAGGGCACGTTCTTGAAGCAGAGGCTCTTCATATCGTTCTGGATGACGATCATCGCCCGCTCCATGTTCTTTACGTCCGTGTTGCTCTGTTCTTTGACGAGCACCGGGTAGCCGTAGAGCGTAACTAGGCCGATGCCGCTGATGACGATCCCGAGGATCAGGATAAACCCGATCGCTTCGGAGACCGCCCGTTCATTTATTTTCATGGATATTCGCCTCCCCTAAAACCCTTTTGAGTCATACTGGATCCTGTTCCACCCCGCCCCGGTGGTGTTGCCGACGACGCCTTTCGTCGCCCCGATGCCGGCGATGGCGATCCGGCTTTTGACGCTGCCGCCCTGCACCAGGATCTCCTGTCTCGCGTCTTTCTTCTCCATGTCCACGTCCACGAAGTAGCCCTTTCCGGCGACCTCGTCGGGGATGTCGAACTTCGTCTCAATCGTCCCGTTGTCGGGAGCGATCACGTAAAGGTCCACGATCCTGGTGCTGACCCCGTTTCCGATGTCCACGAAGGCGTGGTAGCGGAGCCTGTCCGCCGGCCCCTCCATGAAGACGGCGTTGACGGTGGACATCATGACGATCATCAGCAGGAGCAGCACCCCACTGATGATGACGTACTCCATCAGCCGGGTGACGCCCTCCTCGTTTACCGGCTCAGTAATATGTGGTCTCATCGTAGTCTGTCACCCCGTTGTTGTAGTGGATGGTCACCGGGTGGAGCATGCGCCCCGAGACGTCCCGCGGCGTTTCGTTCTCGAAATACACCACGGCGTTCTTTCGTTCGAGCGATATCGCGACGATGTCGTTGCGGATCTTACTCGGATCGGAATCGTGCTTCTCGTAAGCATCGACGTAGTCGAATACCGCTTCCCGCAGGTCCCGGATATCGTTCTTCGGGAACTCGAGCACGCCTTCCGCGGTCGTCTGTCCGACGAGCGCCGACTGGTTGATGATCAGCGCAAGGAAAAACAGCCCCAGGGCGACGAGGAGCCCCATCAGCACGATCCACTGGCCGTCTTCATTCATACGCGCCATAACAGCACCTCCACGAGGACGGCCTGGGCCCTTGTTTTATCATAGTGTGTTCGACTGCTCTGATAATCCAACTGAACCCACCGGGTCACCCGTACGGCGGATTCCCGCCCCGTCCATGTTTCGTCTGGCTCAACGAACTGATGTTCTTTAATCGCGTCATCATCCCGGTAAGTGACGTTCGCACTCATATGCAGGTTATCGAGAGTACCGCTCGTTGTTGCGTTGCAGTAGTTCAGGAACGCATTCTTGAATTCAGGGCCCTTATTCTCGTTGACAAACTCGACCAGCCGGCTCTCGCCTCCCGCGGCATCCGGCGTATCCATCATCGCGAGGACGTCGCTCCCGAGCTGCTCGAGCTGCATATCCGGGATGTGGGTATCTCCCGCAGTGTAGACGCTCGTCGTGCTGACGACGATGTACGCGGTGAGAAGCATGATGAGCCCCGCCGCGACCCCTTCCATCGTGTAGAGCTGCCCCGCATCGTTCACCATATCGCCACCTCCAGGACGCCGGGTTTCAGAGGAGGGGGAGGGACGCTATCATAGTCGTAGAGGTAGGTGCCGTTGAGGGTGGTCCGCTGAGGACTGTCATCGAAGATGAACCGGATATCCAGGATGCTGTTCTGGTCCAAGGTAAAGAGGGAGGTGGCCGCCGGTTTCAGCACGAAAGAGATGTTCGTTTTGACCGGTATGTCCGGCAGGAGGTCGCTTGAACTCCCGTCGAGAGTGAGGGTGTAGAGGTCCGAATCTTTCACGTCGTAGGAGAACGGGATCGGGGTGAACCCGGGGTTCGATCGTGTCGTGTCCATCTTCCAGAACGTCACGCTCTGAAGCGTCGCGTTCGTGCCGGGGTTGAGGTATCCGGTCATATTGATGTTGACCCTCACCGGCTCGGTCCGCGGGTCGATTCGGTAGGCCGGGCCGATGGACTGGTTTAGCAGGTGACTGAAGTTGAGCCGGATGGTGAACATCCGGGGGGTCGAGTCATCAAGCGTGGAATTAGTGTATTGGTCATACTCAATCTTTGCCACCCCCGGCTCCTTGATCTTCACCGCCCGGCGGATGTAGCCGTGGCCGGGGGGGAGGGGGTCGCCGGCCTGCTTGAGCTCGTAATTGCCATCCGGGTGAGAGATGTTGAGTGAAAAGTTATAAGAATACGGAATGTCGCCGAAGATCGCCTTGCTGCGGTAATCTTCCGTGTCAAAGAACGATTCGTTAAAGAACCTCTCGACCTTCGTCGAGAGGAGGATGTTCGGGGTGTCCTTCGAGACCGCAAGCCCGATTCGCTGGATGTCATCCTTATGAGCCGGATCGGTCATCTCCCAGGGCGGGTAGACCGGCCAGCCGGGGTCCTCGACGAGGATCACCCCCGTCCTGTAGGCGACCGCGTCGTAGTCGATGCCGCTGCTCGCAAGGCCCGCAAGGAGCCCCGGCACCATGCCCACCACCACGATCAGGGCAAGCATGAAGATCGTGAATCCCGCGAGGAAGTCAATCGACATCACCCCGTCATCGGCACCCGGTCTCATACAATCGCCTCCCCGGTGTCCGCCCGGAACGCGAAGTTCTCCATCCCCGCATCCGACCGGACGGTGACGGTATAGACTCCCTCCGCGAGCGCGAGATCGACCGTATCCGCACCGAGGCGTTCCATCGCGGGCGAAAGCGTCCCCTCGTGGCCGCGGAGGAGGTCTTCGGGGGAGAGGACGTCGTCGAGGTTTACCTCTTCGGCGGGCAGGGGGGCACGGAGCGAGACCTCCTTCCAGCCCGTGGGACCGAAGGTCAGCCAGCGCACCTCTTCCCCATCCCGGAGGCCGAGGCCCCAGGCGGCGGCCTGACCGTCGAGGTTCACGCCGGTCCCGAGCACCTGGTGCACCATGGTGCCGGTGACGTTGAGGTCGCCCTCGGCCTGGATGAGGTCCAGCTCCGCAAGGGCCCCGGCGAGGGTCGATGTCCCCGGCGGCTCCGGCACGTCGATAGGGGTGATCCCGCCGCCCGACGGCGGCGGAGACGCGCCGAGACAACCGCACGCGGTGCAGAGGATACAGATTGCGGCAAGAAGGGTCAGGACTCCTCCGGGGACTCTCATGTAGAGCAGTCATTATACATGAAGGTATATAAATAACCCCCGCTATTGCATCTTCAAAAATCTGCTCTTTTGGCTGGATATTGGAAACGTGCCGGTCTCCGACGGCAAAAATATTTCTCCTGTTCGATTGGTTCGCGGTTCGGGTTGTCCGGACCGTTATACGCCGGGGTCTCTTCCCGCGGCCGGACGGAGAGGCGCGGCACGGCATCGTAACATATATTCATCGGCAGATAACAATATTTCACGCAAGGTAGGATTATGTGTAATACTACGCCTCCCGGAGGTCCGGGGGAAGCACACAGCCGGTTCGCCGAAGCGGCCGCCTTTCACGGTCACGTCTGCCCCGGCCTTGCGCTGGGCTATCGAGCGGCCGAGATCGCCCTTGACCGGCTCCGTTCCGGCAGATCGGAGGACGAGGAGATTGTTACCATCGCCGAGACCGACGCCTGCGGCGTCGACGCCATCCAGGTCCTCACCGGCTGCACCGCAGGAAAGGGAAACCTCCTCTTCAAAGACTACGGCAAGCACGCCTTTACCTTCATCAACCGCCGGACCGGCGATGCAGTCCGCATCGCGGCAAACCCGTCGTTCGACACCGACTCGCTCGACCCTGATCTTGCGCCGCTCCGGGCGCGGGTGTTCCGGGGCGACGCCTCCGCCGCCGAGCAGGCCGAGTACCGCAAGCGGGTGGACCGGGTGGTCGAGGCCGTCCTGGACCTGCCCGCCGAACAACTCTTCACCGTCCGGGATGTCGACGTCAAGATCCCGGAGCGGGCCCGGATCTTTCGGTCGGTGCCGTGCGCAAAGTGCGGCGAGATGACCGCTGAATCCCGTGTCAGGGTCGAGGGCGGGAAGTTCGTCTGCTACGCCTGTTCGCAGGAGTACTCCCGGCGCTGGTGAGGGGATCACCCTCTCCCGCGCAATTGTTGCGATTGGAATCCCTCCCTGCACCACCCCGGATGCCGGAACAAAAAAGGTAAGGGCGGTGATCCGGGTTGCTCAATCGATTGTGTGGATGACAAGCCCCGAAAGGAGTTTCGGCTCGAACCAGGTGGATTTCGGCGGCATGATGCCGTTCGCATCGGCGATCGCAAGCACCGTCTCGACCCGCACCGGCTGCATCGCTATTGCGAGTGCGTACTTCCCGGAGTCGACGAGCCGTTCGAGTTCGGAGAGCGGTTTTGCCCCGCCCATGTAGTTGAGCCGGGGGTCGCCCCGGGGGTCGGCGATGCCGAGCATCCCTTCGAGGATCTTTTTCTGCAACACCGAGACGTTCAGGGACCCGATCAGGTCGGCGGGGTCGGCGACCGGCCGGGAGACCTCGTACCAGGTCCCCTGCAGGTAGAAGTGCATGACATGCACCGGCCCGTTCCCGGTCGCGAGCGGCGGGATCTGGTAGCCCGTATCGTCGACCTTCCCGTAGGGCCGGACGTCCCAGCCTGCCGCGAAGAGCGCGTCGATGAATCCCGGGAGGGTGTAGCCGCCGAGGTCCGCAACAAGCCGGCTGTAGCCGTGGATACGGACCCGGTCGTGGGCGAAGAGGACCACCATGAACTTCCCGGTCTCTTCGGTGAACCTTCCTGCTTTCCGTCGCCGTTCCGCCACGTTCACCGCCGATTTGGCCCGGTGGTGTCCGTCCGCGATGTAGACCTCCGGCACCGTCGCAAAGAGGTCTTCAAGGTGCGAAAGGGCCGCCCCGTCGGTGACCCGGTAGACCTCGTGAAGCGCGCCAGATCCGGTTACGGTGCTCCCGACGGGCCCCGTTCCGTCGATGAGAGAGTGGACGTAGGGGAAGATCTCGCCGGGGTCGCGGTAGAGCAGGAAGACAAGGCCGGTGTTGGCCCCGACCGCGTCGATGTGCCGGGTTCGGTCCTCCTCCTTGTCGTATCGGGTGAGTTCGTGCCGTCGGATCCGTCGGTTCTCATAGTCCTCCGTCGCCACACAGCAGACCAGCCCGACGAACTCCTCGTCGCCCTGGACGGCCCGGTAGACGTACATCCCGGGGTCCGGGTCGCGCTGCATAAGACCGTCTGCAAGCATGCCGTCGAAGACCTCCCGCGCCCGCCGGTAGACCCGGTCGTCGTGCGGGGGGAGGTCGGGGAGTTCGGCGTCTGGCCGGCTGACCCGCAGGAAACTCAGAGGGTTTTTCTCAATACATTCCCGGGCTTCATCCGCCGTCACCACATCGTACGGCACAGAAGGTATCTTTTCAGAGTACCGACGTTCAGGGCGAACCGCTGCGAACCGATAGATTTGAACCATGGAAACCGCCACTCGTATGTGGCTATTATTTTGTCTCCTGACATTATATTAGATAAGGCACTCCGCAAAGGAAAGGCCGGTAACTATGATGCCGCTTCAATTCACCATTCACCGGGCACAACCCGTCGATGTCCCGCAGATAGTTGCCGTCGAGAAAGCGGCGTTCGTCGACCCGTGGGATGAGAGGACGCTCCGTGAATCGCTCGCCTACTACCCCGAGACATTTTTTGTGGCCAAAAACAACGGCAACCTGGCGGGATTCGTTGCCGGGGGCGTTGAAGACACCGGAGAAGAGGTTTATGGGCATATTATGAACCTCGCGGTCGCTCCGGGATACCGGCGCCGGGGAGTCGGGTGGCAGCTCATCCGTCGCCTGGAACAGGAGTATGCCGTTTTAGGCGCGAGCGGTGTCCAGCTCGAGGTCCGGATCACCAATACCGGCGCTCAGGAGTTCTACCACCGCCTCGGCTACCAGGAGGTCTTCCAGATAGATTCCTACTACGCGAACGAGGAGGATGCCCTCGTCATGATGAAGTGGTTCCGGTTTTAGAAAGGGGATGTTATCCCCTGCCGAGGTCCTGGTGGGCCCTGGCAAGGTGCTGGGCCGCGAGGGCGCCGAGGAGGGAGAGTTCTCCGGCGAGCACCCCGGCGGCAACGATCTCGGCAAGCGCTTTCGCGTGGGTCCCCGGCGGGTCGCCGCCTCCGGCGACGCCGAGCATCGCGAGGCACTCGTGCTGGGTATCAATCCCGGTGCCGCCGCCGACCGTTCCCACCGGGAGCGAGGGGAGGGTGACCGAGACGTAGACGCCGCCGTCTACCCGGTCGGCGGTGGTGATCGCGGTGCTCCCCTCGACGACGTGGGCGGGGTCCTGTCCGCAGGCGATGAACATGGCGGCGACGACGTTCGCTGCGTGGGCGTTGAACCCGAACGAGGCCGCCCGCGCCGAGCCCACAAGGTTTTTGCGGTAGTTTGCCGCGACAAGGGTCTCAGAATCGGTCTTCAGGAGGTCGGCGACCATCTCGTCGGTCAGTCGCACGCCCGCGACCACGGTCTTTCCCCTGCCCCGGACCAGGTTGATCGCCGCCGGCTTCTTGTCGGTGCACATGTTCCCGGAAGTGGAGACGAGGCGGGCCCCGGTCTCCCGTTCGATGAGCTCGCCCACCTTCTGGCTTGCGATCGTCACCATGTTCATGCCCATGGCGTCCTTGGTGTCGAACTCGAGCCGGACGAAGACGCTCGTCCCCGCAACGTAGGAGACGGCTTCGAGAAACTCCCCGTGCTTCGTGGTGCTCTCCGCCGTCTCGCGGATTTCGGCGGTGTGTTCGTCCACCCAGGCGACCACTTCACGGGCGTGGACGACGTCGCGTGCGGCAAAAACCGGCGCCCGGGTCATCCCGTCGCGCATGATCCGCACGTCCGCACCCCCCGCCCGGGTGATCAGGGAGCACCCGCGGTTCACCGATGCCACGAGCGCTCCTTCGGTCGTCGCCAGGGGGAGGTAGTAGGACCCGCGGGCGTACTCCCCCTTCACTGGAAGCGGTCCCGCGACGCCGATCGGCACCTGCACCGCGCCGATCATGTTCTCGATATTGCGTTTCACCACCCGGTCGATCCCGATGGTAAACGACCCCACCGCGGGAAGGGCGGTGCCGGTCTCTTCCTCAATGAAGGTCCGCCGCACCCGGACCGCTTCCTCCGGGGGGAGTTCCTTTTCGAGCGCGTAGAGTTTGAGGGAGCCTTCTTTCAGCCTCCTCGTGTAATCATCCATGAATAGTATGAGGACTCATACCTAAAGATGGCTGGTGGTCGGCGTGCGAAAGGAACAGTGGTGCCTTGCGGTGGAGAAGAGGGAGGCTGAAGAGACACGGCACCGGCTGCTTGGCGAGGGGCTCCTTGACCGGCGCTGTAAGCCGCGCCCCGAGGGGGGCGCCGTCCTCTTTCCGGTCGTAAGAGAGGTCCCGGGCGCTCTCCGGTGCGAGTTTGAGGCTGTGCCGGAACAGGTCGTTCTCCCCCGCCACGAGCTCGTGGGCGGGATAGCCATCATGCAGGAGAACGACCCCGGGGGCGCCCGGCGGCTGCTCGCCGCCCGGCCGTCCCTCGCGACGGTGCTCTTCCCGGAGACCCCGGTCGAGGGGGAGTACCGCATCCGCCGGTTCGCCGTCCTTGCAGGGGTCCCGTCCACCCGCACCCGGGTGACCGAGTACGGTCTCCGCTTCGACGTGGACCTCGCCCACGCCTACTTCTCGGCCCGGCTCTCGACCGAACGGCAGCGGGTCCTTCGCGCGATGGAGGAGGGGGAGCGGGTGCTCGATATGTTCGCCGGCGTCGGGCCGTTTGCGATCACCCTGGCCCGCCGGGCCGCTTTCGTCGTCGCCGCGGACCTCAACCCCGCCGCTGTCCACCTGATGATCCATAACATCGCGCTCAACCGGGCGGAAAACGTCATCCCGATGCTCGCGGACGCCGGACACCTTCTCCGGCTCGATTTTTCCCCCTTCGACCGGATCGTCATGAACCTCCCCCTGGCCGCACCGCAGTTCCTCCTGACAGCCGCCCGGCTCTGCCGGGACGGCGGGACCATCCACCTTTACGCCCTGGAGGAGCGGGAAGGGGAGTACCTCCCCCTGATCCGTGCGGTCACCCGGGGAGAGGTCGTCGAACGCGTGGTCAGGACCTACTCGCCGGGGAAGTGGCACGCGGTGTACGATATTACTGTTGAGAAAGAAGGTTCGGGCGAGTCTTCGGTGTAGGTGGATTGGGCCGCGGCATGACTCACGCGAAGCCGCGAAGGGGACAGGTACCGGTCTTCGCGGCTCGCAACCTTTCGGTTCCATCCAGTTTTTTGATAAACCACCGCACCCTGCGGACAGTCGCACTTCGTGTGAGTTTTCAATGCAAGGGGCGCTAGAGCCTCATGCGAAGCGCGACTAGCCGGAAGGGTGGGTGCGGGCGTCAAAAAAAAGAGTATCGAGCGTGATCCCTTTTAGTCCGAAGCCCGAAAAAGCCCCGGAGACAAAAATTTGAATATTATTCCACCGGCACGAACTTCGTGCCGTAGTGGATGGTGCCGCTCTCGCCGTCCGCCGTCACCCGGCGGAAGACGCTTTTCACCCGCATCCCTATCTTCACGTCCTCGGGCGCGCAGACGACCTGGGTGGTGAGCCTCGGGCCCTCGTCGAGTTTAACGATAGCAAGGACGTAGGGGGTGGTATGCTCGAACTGATCGCTTGCCGACCGGATCACCGTGTAGGTGACGACCGTCCCCTCACCGTTGAACTTGTGGTCGACGATGTGGCCGCTCCTCCGGCAGTCGGGGCAGAGCGACCGGGGCGGGAAGAAGTAGCGCCCGCAGGTCGTGCACTGTGTCCCGACAAGGTTGTACCGCTGCGGGATCTTTCTCCAGAATCGTGAAACCGACATTTTTACGCCCCCAGGATGTGCACGACGACCGTCGCGCCGGTCCCGCCCACGTTGTGGGCCATACCGATCTCCGCGTCCACCTGCCGGCCCGTAGCCTCGCCGCGGAGCTGGGTGACGATCTCGCAGATCTGCTTGATCCCCGTCGCGCCGACAGGATGGCCGCAGGCCTTCAGGCCGCCGCTTGTGTTCACCGGGAGGTCCCCGTTGAGGGCCGTGACTCCCTCCTCGGTGAGCCTGCCCGCATCGCCCTTCTTGCAGAACCCGAGGTCCTCAATCGCACAGATCTCGGCGATGGTGAAGCAGTCGTGAACTTCGAGCATATCGATGTCCTTGTGGGTGAGGCCCGCCTGGGCAAACGCCCGCTTCCCTGCTGTGACGGTGGCGTCCAGGGTGGAGATGTCCCGCCGGTCGTGGAGCGCGATGGTGTCGCTCGCCTGGGCGCTTGCGAGCACCCGTACCGGTGAGTCGGTGAACTCATGGGCGCGCTCAAGCGGCACCACCACGACCGCCGCCGCCCCGTCGGTGATCGGCGAACAGTCGAAGAGCCGCAGGGGGTCGGCGACCAGCGAGGAGGAGAGGACCGTGTCGACCGTGATCCGGTTCCGGAACTGGGCAATCGGGTTCCTTGCACCGTTTTCGTGGTTCTTCACCGCGACCTCTGCAAGCTGCTCCCGGGTGAGCGGGTAGCGGTGCATGTAGTCGGTTGCGATCATCGCGTAGAGCCCGGGGAAGGTCGCTCCGGCGAACCCCTCCCACTCACGGTCCGCGGCGCTCGCAAGCATATCCACGCTCGCCCCGGTCCCGACATCGGTCATCTTCTCGACTCCCGCCGCGACCACGACGTCCTCCATGCCGCTTGCGACCGCAATCGCCGCCTGCCGGAAAGCAAGTCCGCCGGAGGCGCAGGCCGCCTCCACTCTGGTCGACGGGATGTTCTTGGTCGCGAGTCCGGCGTAATCCGCGATCAGGGCCCCGATGTGCTCCTGTTCGACGAACCTCCCGGCGCTCATGTTCCCCACATAGAGGGCGTCGATCATCTCGCCGGAGACCCCGGCATCCTCGAGCGCCAGCGTCCCCGCCTTGACGAAGAGGTCGCGGAACGAGGTGCTCCAGTGCTCCCCGAACTCCGTGCACCCGATTCCGATCACTGCTACATCTCTCATTTCTGCATCACGATCTTTCCCTTGTGTTTGGCATACAGTGCATAGTCGAGGTAGATCGGGTTCGCGAGCACCTGCTCCACGGTCGGCGCCGCCGCCCGGTTGAACTCCTCCGACTCGATGACATCGGTGACCGTGATGTCGAAGGCGTCGCTTCCGGCCCCGGACCCGAACGAGGTGACGAAGATCCGGTCGCCGGGTTTCGCCACGTCGAGCGTTGCCGCAAGCCCGATCATCGATGCTCCGGAGTAGGTATTACCGAGCCTCGGGACGACAAGCCCGGGCCGGATCTGCTCATTGGAGAAGCCGAGCATCTTTGCCGCCCGTTGCGGGAACTTCGCATTCGGCTGATGGAAGACGGCGTAGTCGTAGTCCTTCGGGCTCGTCCCCACCGTGTCGAGCATCAGCCGTGCGGCGCCCTGAACATGCTTGAAGTAGCCGGGGTCACCGGTGAACCGCCCGCCGTGGCGGGGGTAGTTCTGCCCTTCCCGACGCCAGAAATCGGGCGTGTCGGTGGTGTAGGAGCAGGTCCGGTTGATATCGGCGATGGTCTCCCCTTCGCCGATGACGAACGCAGCCCCGCCGGCCGCAGCCGTGTACTCGAGCGCGTCGCCGGGAGCCCCCTGAGCCACGTCCGCGCCGACGGCGATCCCGAACGGGATCATCCCGCTCTTGACAAGACCCATGCAGGTCTGGATGCCGGCCGTCCCCGCCTTGCACGCAAACTCGTAGTCGGCGGCGGTCATATTGGGGGTCGCCCCGATCGCCTCGCCGACCGTGCAGGCGGTGGGCTTGACCGCGTAGGGGTGCGATTCGCTCCCTACGTAGATAGCGCCGATAGACGCCGGGTCGACGGTCCTCCGCCGGAGAGCGGCGCGGGCCGCCTCGACGGCGATCGTTGTGGTATCCTCATCGAGATCGGGAACGGACTTCTCAAAGACCCCGAGACCCCGGGTGATGTCCTCTGCGTTGGCACCCCATATCCGGGCGATTTCCGGGACTTTAATCCGATATCGCGGGATATGGACGCCGTATGAATAGATGCCTACCATAACTTTCCTCGTAATGAACTGATGATCGTCTGGACGTCCATCTCGGTGCAGAGTACGGTGATCCGGTCGCGCTCCGCGAGACCCAGGACCAGCGGATGAACCGCTTCCGGGCTGATGCCCTGAAGCACCACACAGCGGGGTTTGAACGGCGTGACCCGGATCGCCACCATGGGCGACTTCCCGGTTGAGACTTCGGTGAAGATGAGGGCACGCTCCGTGCTCCAGCCGTAGATGCGGTTGAACTCGCTCGAAGAGAGCTGGAGGATCGCATGGAGACTGTTGACAACCGTATACCCATAAACGGTCTGGTCCATCGGACCGCAGAGCGTGGCGGCGCCGATGGCTTCGGCGAATTCCGCAAGACCCACGGGGGACGCATACTCATGAATGTCGTAGATGACGTCTTCGTCGAACTCACTGTACAGAATTTTAGCAAATTTGTTAATGTACCGACCGCCGTTGTCCTCGTCGATTGCGAGGATCGCGTCGACAATCTTGCCGACGATGGCGGTTCCCGGACTCTTTCTTCGTCCGCTTTCGTAGTCGCTGATAACAGAGGGCGAGACCTCAAGGCGCTCGGCAAGAAGTCCCTGCGGAATGTCGAAACTCTGCCGCCATTTCTTGAGAGCCTGACCCGGTGAGTCCGAAAGTGTGATCTCTCCTGCCATTTTCTCGGCAAGTTGATGCCGCACTCCGGATTTCATGCAAGTACTCTCAGCACCGCCACTTAAATAATTAGCGTATCCCACTTCGACATTTCACGAAGTCGGCCGTGCCTGAGATCGTTGCGTAACCCGTATATAGTATGCATCTCAATAATGGTACGATGGTTGAATCGGAAGACCTGCAGTCCTTAAAGACGATCGCCCTGCTCGGGGGGTGCCGGGGCCCGATCCGGCTCTCCTCACAGTCGCTCGGGAAGGAACTGGGTATCAGCCCCCAGACGGCTTCACGGCGGCTGATCGCGCTTGAGCGGCAGCAGTTTATCGTCCGGTCGATGAAACCCGACGGCCAGTATGTCGCGGTCTCCAGGGGGGGCGAGCAGGCGTTGAAGCGTGAGTATGCGGACTACGTCAGGATATTCAACCCGGAACAGCGGCGATACGTCCTCGCCGGGACCGTGATCAGCGGGCTTGGCGAGGGGCGCTACTACATGAGCCTCCCCCATTACAAGGAGCGGTTCGGCGAGTATCTCGGGTTTGAACCCTTCCCCGGCACCCTGAATATCAGACTGGATACCGCGAGCATCGAGGTCCGCAAACACCTTGATCACGCGGGCTGGATCGAGGTTCCGGGGTTTACTGCCGACGAGCGGACGTTCGGCGGCGCCCGAGTGCTCCCCTGCCGTATCGGGGGTCAGAAATGCGCCATTGTCGAGCCTTCCCGGACCCATTACCCGGAGGATATCGTCGAGGTTATCGCCGGGTGCGAGCTTCGCAAGGTCTTGGACTTAAACGATAACGATATGATTGAGGTGGAGATTGCCCATGATTGATGCAGCTATAGAGGCCCTGGCGAAGGGCGAATTCATCCTGCTCTACGATTTTGACAACCGCGAGCGCGAGACCGACTTTGCAATCCGGTCTGATGCGGTTACGCCCGCTCACATCCGGCAGATGCGCAAAGACGGCGGCGGACTGATCTGCACGGCGGTGCATCCTGAGGCCGCAAAACGGCTCGGTCTGCCGTTTGCCCACGAGGTCCTCCGGGGCTGCAGCCTCGTCGAGAAGGACGGCGAGGTCCCCTACGATCCAAAGAACCACTCGTCGTTCTCGCTCTGGGTGAATCACCGGGATACCTATACCGGGATCACGGACCGCGACCGCGCCCTGACCGTCACCGCCGTGGCGGACGAGGTGAAGCAGTCGCTCAACGGCGGCGGGCACGATTTTGCCGCACATTTCCGGACGCCCGGCCACGTTGCTCTCCTCCGGGCTGCCGACCGGCTGCTCGACGAGCGGCACGGGCAGACCGAACTTTCGATCGCGCTTGCCGGTATGGCAAATATCACCCCGGCGGTCACGATCTGCGAGATGCTGGACGACAGGACGGGGCTTGCCCTCTCGAAGGAGGGCGCGATGGCCTACGCGCGGGAGCACGGGCTTGTCTTCGTCGAGGGGAGGGAGGTCTTGGACCGGTGGGAGTCGCGGCGACCGGCGTAACCGTGCTTTTTTTCGGGCCCCGCGCCCGATCCGACGAACCTCTTCGGAAGGACCTTTTTTTACATTCTCCGGCGAAGAGCAGATATTTGCACGGGGTCCTGTGCCGTGCCGTAAACCGGCGTCGTTCGTGCACCTTCAAAAATAATATATACGATTATACGGCACCATAAACGGATGAAAAAAGATGCTGTGGCATACCTGAATACAAGAAAGAAAGGAGATTTCGCAGCACAACAGGGTGAAGTCGAGAACTATTGTAAATATCGATTTCGTATTGTTGAAATCTTCCGCGACCACCGGGCGAACGCAACGCCTCCGGAGAAACGGAAGGGTTTTGCGGCGATGCTGGAATACTGCACCGTCAATAACTGCTCTGAGATCATCATTTATGATCTTGCCGATCTTGCCAAGGATATGGACAGCGGGCTTGCAGCCCTCAAAACGTTAAACGATCGCTGCACGGTTTACTGCGTGAACAACGATTTCTTCGGGCACCGGGACGACCCGGAACTCCGGAGGGAGGCCGTCGGCAACTTCATCGCATACATGGACCGGTACCGGGAGAGTACCCGGAAGGCGGCACCCCCAGCCTCGAAGAAGACAAAGAGAGGGGACGGGAGGCCTATCGGGAGGCCGAGGGCGCTCAACGAGGGTCAGGTCGAGGCTCTTCTCACGATACGGCAGGCAGGAACGAGCATCAGCCAGATCTGCAGGATGTTCGACATCAGCAGGAGTACGGTCAGCAAGATCCTCGCCGACTACCCCGAACTGAAGGGGGAATGGAAGGGAGCGCGGCAGGAACCGGCGGAGTAAACCGGTATCCTCCGGGTAAGACTGCAGGTTAAATCGCGGTTACGGAGTTGCGGTTTCCCAGCCGTGGGATCAGCCGAATGTAGACCAGTTCGCCCGTCAGTTCGACGAGCGTCTGTGTGACGATGATCGCCGGCAGAACCGGGCCCGCTCCCGGCACGGCAAAAGCAAGCGGCAGTACGACAAGCGAGTTTCGCGTGGCCGCACTGAATGCGACGGCCCGTCCCGTAGGCGCGTCGAGCCGAAACAGGCGTGCAACGGACCACCCGATCAGCGGGGCGAGTACGGCAAAGGCTAGGTAGATCGGCACGACGCATAGGGCCGTCTGCTTCGCCGGCCCGAGCTGCGGCACCACAGCCGAGACGACGACGAAGAGCACAAGCGCGGTTGCCGGCACCGGAAGCAATCCGAACGCCGTCGACACCCGCTCGCCGGTTCGGCTCCGCGCCGTCCACAACTGTACCAAGGCGGCGAAGAGAAGCGGGACGGCGATCACCCATACGAATGCCTGAACGAACGGCCCGGCCTGAACAAGACCGGCTGCGTCGGTCCCGAGGAAGGCGCCGAGGTAGACCGGCAGGAGCAGCATCTGCGTAATGAGGAGGGCTGGAGTTGCCGCGAGCAGAAGGCGGGCGTCGGCACGGCCGAGATGGGAGAAGGTCACGACGTAGTCGATGCAGGGTGCAAGCAGAACCAGGAGCACGCCGAACCGCACCGATGGGTCGTCGGGCAGGAACTGCACGAGCGCCGTCACAAGAAGCGGAATGGCGATGAAGTTCGCGGTGAGTAGGGCCGCTATGAAACGGACGTGTACTACGGCTTTCCCGAGATCGGCGAGGGGGACCTGCAGGAAGGTCGAAAAGAGCATCAGTGCGAGCGCCGGATTGATGCCGGTCCTGACGGCGGCGATCTCGGGCGCCAGCAAAGCCGCGACCCCGGCCGTCAGAACGGCGCCGAAGTAGATCCCGACCTGCCGGGTTTCCAGTGCTTCTTTGATGCTTTCGGCGCTCATGCGTTCTCCTGACTCCTCTCTCGAACGAGCCCCTCGTCCGTAACAACCCTCTCGTCGGGACCGAAGTTTCGCCTGCAGGCGTATCCTGCGAGATCGGCGAACAACTTCTTCCCGATTGGCACAGTGCCGCCCGGGGCGAACGCCCCTGTTGTCCGGCGTCTCACTGCTGCAGCGGCGGCCCGCCGCGGGCGTATCCCGTTGCGTCCAGGACCGCCAGCCAGTCGAAGTCGGTGAGGCTCCGGGGGGTGAGCGGGAAGTAGCCCGGGTTCTTCGTACTACCCCGACGGGTCGGGAGAGTTGCGGTTGCCGAACCGGACAGCCGTTCTCCTCTGTGCGTCGGGATGAGCCGCACCGGACCCGGGCCGGCGGTGAGGAGGGCCTCGAGGGTGCCGGGTTCCGGCCGGCCGATGCCGTTTTCGTCCGAAACGCCTACCGCCGACCCGACGACGGCGTAGCGCGGGCCGAAGATCGCGTCAAGGTGCGCTCCCGCCGGATGCCATTCGTAGAGGTCGGTGCCGAACCGCCATTCCATCTTTCCGCGCTGAAGATGGCTGTTGTGTGCGAAAGCGAAGACCCTTCCTCCCCGGTCGCGCTCGCGGGCGACCATGTACGCCAGGTTGTCCGCCATCGCCGCGTCGCGCATCCCGAGAAGCCGGGAGACCCGGTCGCCCGGATTTCGCGCGAGTGCGGCGTGGTAGTTCAGGAGCTGGCGCGCGGCCGCTGCATACTGCATCGCTTCCCGGTAGCGGTCGTTGCCGGAGAGCACCCTCAGTTCGGGGCGGCGGGCGTGCAGTTCCGCAATGAGGTCTTCGGTCTCGACCCGGAGCGCGGTTGCGGCCGGGGATTGGCCGACCGACTTCGTCGGGTCGAAGACCGTCGCGGGGTCCTCCCAGTCGGCGTCATCCCCGAGGAGCGCCTCGATCCGCTCGCGATACGCCGCGCCTGCGGCACTGTCGACCGAGGAGAGGTAGTCGAGAACGAACTGCAGGAGCCGGCGCGGGCTGTCGCTGCTGCCGAATTCGGTCGGCGTATCGAAGCCGTAGATCCGGAGTTTGATGCGGTGGGCCGGATCGGCGTTGTATTCCCGCATCCACTCCACGAGTTCACGGTTCGCGTCGAGCCGGCCGAAGCCGTGGCTGAACCCGGCATCCTGCACGGCAGCGTACGAGGCCGGGCCCCGGCCGGCCACGTACCCGTCCACCAGGCACCCCCGGGGGAAACTGCTCTCGATGGCGATGGCGGAATAACCGTGCGCCGTAGCAAGGCGCTCGAAGAGCCGGTTGCGGAGGATGAGGCCCTCCTCACCGCCGTGGAGCGCCTCTCCAAGACCGAGCAGTTCCACGGAGTCGCCGAGCGCGGCCGTCATTGAGTCGACGGCGTTGTTTAAGGCTTTGGGCGAGTCGAGAGAGAACGGGATTGCTTCGCGGGCGATCCAGTCGTTGAGGGCCCGGTATGGGCGATCGGGCATGGGGCCTCCTGGTCTAATATTATGGTCGGCGTCGCGGTCCTACAACTGCACCTGGGCGAGTGCGTCGTAGATGATCTTTCGGTAGATATCCGGCTGCGTCCCGTACTCCTCCTGGGCCTTCCGGGAGTCGTCGGTGGTGCCGAACGCATCGAGCCTGTCCAGGGTCTCGCGGGCGGTGTCCAGAACCCAGAGGTCGCGGGTCTCGCGGTCCACGACCGAGATCGACTCCACCCGGACCGAGACCAGGCAGGTTCCGTCCGGGGTCGTGTAGAGGTTCGGTTTCCCGACGACGGCGACGAACGCCGGCGGCTCGATCCGGGCAAGCTGCTGCATCGCTTCGGGCTGGTAGGACCCCGCCATGATGAAGAAGGTGCCCGTCGGGTCGACCACCCGGCCGCGGTAGAAGATGTTCTGGTCGCCCTGCCGCTGCTTCTCCGTGAGGGTCCCCACGATGAAGATGCGGTTGCTCCGGATGCCGCTCGGGAGGATGACGTAGGTCGGGCTCTTCTCGTCGTCGCCGTCCTTGAATTGGTAGCGGGTCTCCCGGAGTTCGGATGCAAAGACCCTGCGTGCCGGTTCGCGCTCGAACGCGACCTGGGGCTTCATGCCGGCTCACCTCCGGCACGGTTCAGCAGTGCAGCCAGTTCCTCGGGCTTGAACGTGACCGGAGTACAGGAGTTGACGAGCAGCCTGCCGCCGAACTCGCTCCCGCTGCAGGTATAGTAGCGCCCGAGCACCGCGTCCCTGATGCGGTAGAAGGTCTCGTCCATGCCGAGCGGGTTCGACTCCGCGATCCCGACGGCCTCATCGAGGGTGAGCCCCGTGAGTTTTTCGACGAGGTCGCGCTGTATCAGGATGTTATGGGCGCGCATCCCGTCGTCCAGGACCGCTTTCAGGCGGAGGTCGTAGCGGAACTCCGGCTGGATCTCGTGCACCGGACAGTAGTTCTGTCGGGAGAGCGTCCGGTTGCACCCCTCGACGGGGCAGCGCTTGATCAGGCCCGAGCCGGGAGCGACGTGAACGAGAGCGCCCTGGATCTCGGTCTCGTTCCGCCCGACCTCGATATCCCCTTCGTCCGAGATGTACATCGCGGTGTTCAGGGAGAGGGAGAGCCTGCCGTTGTACTCGTCGACGGTGGCGTAGTAGATGTTGTAGACAGCATTGAGGTCCAGTTTATCTTTGCCCTCTTCTTTCCATATGACGAACTTGATGGTGCCCGTCTCGTCGCCGAGGAGCCCCGTCTGGAGCATCCGGTCGTGGGTCACTTCCCAGTCCTGGACGACCTTGGCCCGCACGCTCCCGACACCGGGTTTCAGCTCGGTGATCGGCGTGATCGAGGGGAGGAGCGGTATATCCTTCTCCATCCGGGAGATCGTGGTGCCCGAGTGGATCTTCAGGTTCGGTGCGCCTTTGTACTCGTCGACGACCGCGGACTCGATCCGGTACCATTGGCCGTACTCCATCGCGGGAGCGTTCGCCCGGGTCCAGGTGACAAAGCGTATGGCGCCGCTCGAGTCGGCAATGATCCCCGTCTGAGCGATCGAGGGCGAGAGCGCCGGGGTCAGGGCAACGACTTTTCCCTCGATCGTCACCCAGTCGCCGGGAATGATCTCGCTTATCGGGCGGAGATCCGTGGAGGCGGCTCCGACGCCGGTGAGGTTATATTCGCGGGCGAGGTCCGCGGTTACCGTTCGTTCGGCCTCTTCGATATTGACGCCGAATTCTTCAACGAGGCGGTGAAGGCGCGATTCGATCTTCTGTCGATCGGGCTGCGCGCCTTTTGCTTCGAGTTTCCGGGAGATTCTCTCTGTTACCTCGGATAGGTGCATTTTACATCTCCAGTCTGTACTGACGACTCATCAGAAATTAAAGATGCCGTGCGCGGTGTGAAAATGAACCGCGAGCCATCGTATAAAAGCCCGGCGGTGCAGCCGATCGGCAAAGGGCACGGCATCAGCGGTTCGTATCTGCAGTCTCCATGGGGCCGTCCGCCGTCTGCAGGGACAGCCGGATGACACTGTTTTACGGGTCCGCAACCGAATCGGAGCGTCTCCGTACCTCATCCTTGATGTATAAATAGGGGCAGGTACAACATCAGCTGTATGGCATTGAATGCGGACACTACAATCGCGGACCTCCTCCGGGAGAAACCCGAATCGGCACAGGTACTCTTCCGGTTCGGAATGGGTTGCCTTGGCTGCGCCATCGCGAACAACGAGACGATCCGGGAAGCCGCCCAGGCGCATGGCGTCCCGCTCGAAGAGATGCTCTCCGCCCTCGGCATCGCCGAGGCGTAAACCCGGGTTATAACCTATCCCGAAGGCGCTTGAGCTCGGCAAGAGTGGCCTCGGGATTTCTTTTAATGTAATCCGCGATCCCGGGGACGTGCAGGAGTGTACAGCCGGTGCACGCCCAGATCTTGCCGCCGCTCGAACTCTCGACCCACTCTCCGAGTTCCTCATCGGCGCAGGGGTAGCAGGGGCAGTAGCAGTAGTCGCACCGCTGTCCCGGAAAATGACAGGGGTAGTAAGGGCAGCCCTCCTTCCGCCATTCCACCCAGTGCTCCCCGCCGTAACGGCTGTAGATGAAGAACGACGGCTCGCTCCGCCGGACCTCCCCCTGCCACCGCGCGAGGGCCTCCGGGACGCCGTGCAGGACGGCCGCGTGGACCCGTCTGCCGACCTCGGTCAGCGTCCCGGCGGAGGTGTGCACCGAACGCTGTCCTGAGGGAACGGCGTCGCGCTCGCAGGCGACGGCGACAGCATCCGTCGTGGCGTCAACATCGTAGCCGAGATCGTGGAGCGCCTGGGCCTTCGCCCCGGTCGCGGTGATGATCGCCTCGAGGAGCGCCGCATCGCTCATCCCCTCCCGGCTGTGGACGATGATGTTGATGGTGTGCGGAGCGGCGGACGCGGCCGTCGGGTTCGTTATCCCGGCGGTGATGAAGACCGTGATGAAGTCGTACTGGAGCACGCAGAGATGCCGCATGCTAACGGCGGTCATGAGTCCGAAAAACTCACGGAAGAGACCGTGCCTGGCGGCGACGAGGTAGAGATGGCGTACCGGGTCGCCCTCGAAATCGTGCGGTACGGTGTGGCTTAACATCGTCGTGACGTCGGCGATGCCGCCGTTGACGCCGGTGCTCGCCGCCCGTAACCGGCCGCGAAGAAAAAGAGTTCCGTCCCGGACAAAGTATCTCATACGATGGAATAGCGGACCCGGTCTTTCAATTCCTGCTGCTTGCCTGCATTCCAGCCCGCGACGTCTTGGAGGTATCCGGTGACCCTGCTGATCTGCACGACGTCGTGACTCCCGCACTCCGGACAGATGGCATGGCCGCAGAGCGGGCAGTACTCGATTTTCTCGACGATGGAGTGGTGACAGTCGCAATGGTCGAGCGGGCACATGATCTCGAGCGAGGTCTCGCCGCAGTTAGGGCAGGGGGTCTCGTCCACGACGCAGTGGCAGGTGTGACACTTGTACCGCCGCTTTTCTTTGGGTATTTCGTCGAGGCTGTGGTACTTCGCTGCCAGTTCCAGCTGTTCAGGGCTCCAGTTCATGATACCAGTATCTGCAGGGAAATATATTAACCCTTAGAAATGGGTGAGCCGCATCCGCCTCAGATCACTCATAGGGCTCGTCATCTCCCTTGCGCGGGGATCGGAACGGAGAACTCATCACCGGCGGATGCGGGAGAGAAGTTTGGCTTCGGCCGCGGGGTCTTCCGCCTCGTAGATGCTCCTCCCTACGATAACCCCGTCGACGAGCCCGGCCACCGTATCGATGTCGCCGCCCTGGGTTCCCACGCCCGGGGAATAGATCGTCCTCCTGCCGACGATCTCGCGGAGCCGGCCGATCCGGTCCGGGCGGGTGGCGGGAGCGATGATCCCGTCGGCCCGGCAGTTGACGGCGAGCGTTGCGATTCGCTCGGCCACACCGCCGTGGAAGAACTCGACCGCCCCGGGATGGCTCATCTCGGCGACGACGTAAACGGCCCCGCCCCGGTCGTGCGCCACCTCGACGCAGGTCCGCACGGCGTCGGGTCCCACGAACCCGTGTGCGATCACGGCGTCAAACCCTGCGGAGAAGACCGCGTCGCAGATGAGGCGGTTGGTGTTCGGGATATCCGCAACCTTGAAGTCGGCGATGAGCGGCAGCCCGAGGCCGGCAAGGTCCTGTACGATCCCGAGGCCGGCCGAGAGGACGAGCGGGTAGCCGACCTTGACCGCGTCGATATACGGTGCACAGGACTCCGCAATGCTCGCCGCCTGCCGGCGGTCGCAGAGATCGAGAGAGAGGATGAGTTCGGTCACCCTTCCAGCCTCTCAAGGGTTGCGGCCACGAGGAGCGGCAGGTTGATGGTCGCATCGCCGTAGACCGTCACGGCGGTGGCTTCTCCGGTGAGTTTGCCCCACGACCGGGCTTCTTCGAGCGTCGCGCCCGAGAGGCCGCCGAGGTCCGGCCGGTCGCCGGTGAGCTGCACCGCATAGTCGAACCCGCTCTCGGTCATCAGTTTGCTCTGCAGGATGTAGTTCTTCGGGACACCGCCGCCGACGAGGAGGGCCCCGGCCCGCTTTGCCTCGAAGCACCGGTCGAGGAGCCCGTGCATGTCGTCGAACGCGCTGACCGTGACCTTATGCGTCTGGGAAAAGAGCCAGTACTGCAGCCCGATCATGGAGTCCTGGATGGCGGGACAGTAGACCGGCACCCCGGCCTTTGCCGCCGCCGCAAGGATCCCGGTCTCAAGCCGGCCGCCGATCTGGTTAAGGAGACCGGAGATCGAGACCGTCGAGCCCTCCGGGATGGACGAATAGGTCTCCTGCATGAACTCTTCGAATCTGATGAACGCCTCGTTCGGAAGGAATATGTCGTAGATCCGGTTGACTCCCTCCTCACAGAGTTCGGTATCTGAGACCTGCGCGGTCCCGTGGTAGTGGTGGCAGCCTATCGCTTCGATGACATCATGGGTGAGGTTTGCGCCCGTCGAGACGAGGATGTCGATGTGCCCCCGGCGAATGAGGTCGGCGACGATGCCTCCCATGCCGCCGGGCACCATGGCCCCCGAGAGGCCGAAGAACTTCAGGGCCTGCTCGTCGCGGAGCATCCGCTCGTAAATGTTGACCGCCTGCCACAGCGATCCTCCGTTGTAGGCTCCGGCTTTCCCGAGTTCGTCGACGAGTTCGCCGACCGTCATCCCGGGGCGCACCTGTGCCTGTTTTACTGCATCCCCATATTTGAAGGTCATGATTGTGTTACACCAGTTCTTGGGAGAACGTTGGTATTCATGCACGATAATAGATCGTCTTTTTCATATAGGTCCTCTTGATGGGCCGCCTGGCCGTCTCCCCGGGGTGCACCTTTGCCTGCACTCTCGCATCTCCCCTGAAAGATCGTCGTCCGAAAACCGGAGACCACGAAAAAAAGAATTGTTGCGGAGACCCGGTTGTCGGGTCCCCGCTGCCAGACAGGGGATGACTGGTTGTCCGACACGGGATGATCCCGCTCGTCCCGCCGTGTCGGGGGTCCGGAGAACCGGACCATCTCTTTATAGAGCGGACTTCCGGGCCGAAAACGAAGAGAACATCCCGGGGTTATCTTCGTTTCGCTCCGTGCATGCTCGGCCGCGAATCGTTACAGACCGCCGCTCCACTCCGTTTGCCCGGGGCCGGCACCGTCCGCGGGCGGACGGGTCGAAGCATGGCTGCCTTCGCCGCTGATAGTCGGCACGGGATCACCAGTGATTTGTTAACACACAAACATTATAAATCTTTTTTTGTAAAGTCCGTTTAATTGACGACGGAATCATTCCCGGTTCGATTGGCGCATGCTCTCCTCCCACACGGGGACACCACGTACCAGCGGCCGGGCAAGGTGCCGGCGAGCGGTCGGCGGGACCTCATACCATCCGGGCCGGAGCAGTCGCTCCACCCGCTCGACCTCCGGCTCCCGGCTGCGAGCTCCGCAGACCCGGCATTTGTAGCCTTTTCGGGTTCCCGCGCTCGTCATCCTTTTTGCGCAGGCGGGGCAGATCGGTGGGCGGATGCGGAGAGCGTCCGCAAGGCGGGAGATTCCGAGTTTCTCGAGGTTGAGGCTCCCGCCTTTGTAACTCCCGGTTACGGCCACCATATCGCCCGGGACGAGTTCCCTGACAACATCCCGGAACCCCTTGGTCGGTTCGTAGGCCATACAGCGAACCTCCTCTCCATCGTCGGCAAGGAGGAGCGAGACGTGGCCGCCTGGCCCGGTGACCGGGGGTTTCGCGACCGTGCCGCGCACCAGATACGACCGCCCCTCGCGGAGTTTTCCGGCCGTCCCCGGGACAAGGTGGGCGTCCGTCCCCTGGTTGGTGGTATAGACCTGTTCGCAGGCCGGTTCCTCGGAGCGCACATGGGAGCGTGCTTCCCGGACAGCGGCCGGACTCTCCCCCCGGATGCCGAAGAGGACCGGGTCGGGCGTGTGGGGCGCGCAGACCACCACGTTGTTCTCCCGGTCCACGGTGTCCCAGGTATGGGGGTAGGTCTCCTCCTCGGCGCAAAAGAGGCTCCTCGCGTCAACCTGCCGGAGGGTGCCCCATCTCTCCCGCTTCCGGTAGACGAGCAGTTCGTAGGTCCGGTCGGGAAATTCGCTCGCAATCGCCGCCGTTGCACCGATAAGGCCGCGCCGGTTCTTGTAGCCCCGGTAGCGGGCCCCGACCGAGTCGAGCACCCCTATGGCCTCGTCCACGGTGCAGAAGTCCCGGAGCGCCGCGTAATAGAAATCCTGAGGCGGCCGGATGCGGGAGACCACCACGCCCGGGTTGGTTCCGGCGGCGCCGAACTCCGCGAGTGCTTCCACACAGGTGCAGGCAAGTGCAAACGCCGCCTCCGTGTCCCCCTCGGCTTCGATGGCGATCGCTGCGTTCCCCCGGGTCTTGTGAATGACGTTCGGGTTCAGCCTGACCAGCCGGGTATCGAGAATGCGCATCCCTGCGTGTTCGAGTTGCTGCACCAGAATTGCCCCGATATAGGTGGTGCACATCCCTGCAGGGGAATCCGTATCGTCGATCCCGATCCACATAACCCTATCATTTATATCGTTCTCCGGCTATATCGGTTCTTAGGAATATGTCACAGGATCGCCTTCCTCAGATGGTCATCAGCATCATGCTCCTCGCCGGTTTCGATGTCTCGGAGCGGTGCAATATCCGTCCGCGGAGTTTCGACCTCCTCGCGAAGAAAGGCGACATCCTCGTCATAATCAAAGTTGCTTCCCACATCGACAGTGTGAGCGCCGATATCGCCTGGGACCTCAACCAGATCGCCCGCTACCTTCAGGCCACTCCTCTCATCGTCGGTGAACGGGCACGCGGCGCGGACCTTGAGCGGGGCGTTGTCTACATCCGCTACGGGCTCTTTGCCCTCAGCCCGGAATCGCTCTACGATTACTTCGCGGAAGGGCTTTCGCCGATGGTTTATGCCTCTCCCGGCGGCCTCTACGTGAAGATCAAGGGCGACCTCCTGCGGGAGGTGCGGGAGCGTTCCCGGATGTCGCTCGGGGACCTCGCGTCGCACCTCGGGGTCTCCCGCCGGGCCATCAGCAAATACGAAAGCGGGATGGGGACCACGCTCGATGTCGCGATACGACTTGAGGAACTCTTCGGCGCCCAGCTCGTCGAGATGATAGAGCTCGTCGGCTATCGTTCGCCCGAGCCCGGGCCTGAGGTGCCCCCGGAGTCTGCGACCGGCGACGTCCTCGTCGACCTCGAACGTATGGGAATGGAGATCCACGCGATGCGGCAGGCTCCGTTCCAGGCGCTGGCGCTCTTTGACAAACATACAATCCTGACGGCATACGGCACCTCCCAGAAGATTGCAAAGCGCGCTTCCCTCATCGGCAACATCTCGCATCTCACGAAGACATTTGCAATGTGCGTCGTCACGGATTACAAAAAACAGAAAAAAATCGGCAAAACCCTTCTTATCGGCGAAGAGCATCTTCACACCATGGAAGACGGCTCAGAACTCATAGATATGATTAATGAGTGAGTAGTTTTATATAGAACTACAAACCTACCTTTCTATCGCTTAAGAACGGTGATACCTATGTCTAGTCTTGGAGGACAACCAATCCTTATTCTGAAAGAGGGTAGCCAGCGTACCCGTGGTCGTGACGCACAGTCAGGCAACATTGCCGCCGCAAAGGCCGTCGCCAGCGCTGTACGGACAACGCTCGGCCCTAAGGGCATGGACAAGATGCTCGTCGATACCATCGGCGACGTCGTTATCACGAACGATGGCGTGACCATCCTGAAAGAGATGGATATCGAGCACCCGGCCGCGAAGATGATGGTCGAGATCGCCAAGACCCAGGATGATGAGGTCGGCGACGGGACCACGACGGCAGTGGTGATCGCAGGCGAGCTCCTGAAGCGGGCTGAGGAACTCCTCGACCAGGACGTGCACCCCACGGTCATCGCCCACGGTTACCGCGTCGCCGCCGATAAGGCCCAGGAGATCCTCGACAATATCGCCGTCGACGTCAAACCCGACGACATGGTGATGCTCCAGAAACTTGCCGACACCGCCATGACCGGCAAGGGCGCCGAGGCAGCGAAGGAGAAACTCACCGAGCTTGTCGTCAAGGCAATCACGATGGTCGCTGATCCCGACGGCACCGTCGACACCGACTTCGTGAAGGTCGAGAAGAAGGTCGGCGGGTCTATCGAGGAGTCCGAGATCGTCGAAGGCATGATCATCGACAAGGAGCGCGTTCACCCCGCCATGCCCCGCGTCGTCAAGGACGCAAAGATCCTGCTTCTGAACGCCGCCGTCGAGTTCAAGAAGACCGAGGTTGACGCCGAGATCAGCATAACGAGTCCCGACCAGCTCCAGATGTTCCTTGACGAAGAAGAGCGGATGATCAAGGGCATCGTCGACAAGATCGTCGCCAGCGGTGCAAACGTCCTCTTCTGTCAGAAGGGTATCGACGACATCGCCCAGCATTACCTCGCGAAGGCAGGCATTCTTGCCGTGCGGCGTGTCAAGAAGAGCGACATGGAGAAACTCGCCCGCGCCACCGGGGGCGCGATCGTCAGCTCCATCGATGCCATCGCCTCCGAAGAACTCGGTAAAGCGGGCAACGTCGAGGAGAAGAAGGTCTCCGGAGAAGAGATGATCTTCGTCACCGGATGCGAGAATCCGAAGGCGGTCTCGATCATCATCCGCGGCGGCACCGAGCACGTCGTCGACGAGCTCGACCGTGCTATTGAGGATGCTCTCAGGGTCGTCAGTGTTGCCGTCGAGGACCGGAAATTCGTTGCCGGCGGCGGTGCACCTGAGATCGAGCTCTCGCTCCGGCTCCGCGACTACGCCGCCACCGTCGGCGGACGCGCTCAGCTCGCCATCGAGGCGTTTGCGAACGCGCTTGAGATCATCCCGAGAACGCTTGCCGAGAACGCCGGCCTCGACCCGATCGACATGCTTGTCGCCCTCCGCGCATCCCACGAGAAGGGTGGCGCGAACGCGAAATACATGGGACTTGACGTCTTCAACGCCGTCTCTGGAAACATGCTCGAAGCCGGTGTCGTCGAACCCCTGCGGGTCAAGACTCAGGCTGTCTCCAGCGCTGCCGAGGCCGCCGTCATGATCCTGCGGATTGACGACGTTATCGCCGCATCCAAGGCCGCCGTACCTGCGGGTGGCCCGGGCGCCGAAGAGATGGGCGGTATGGGTGGCATGGGCGGTATGGGCGGCATGCCCCCGATGTAAAATCACCGTGTCATCCGAACGATACGTCCGGGGCCGACCTACGGCCCCGCCATTCTCTGTTTTTCGTCATCTCGCGGGACTTCGGTATCCCTGGCATTCGGTTTCCCGGGAGGCATAATTATGGCAGATTTCTGCCCTTCCGTTTCGGTTGTCCTGTAACTTCTCTGTCGGGAGCGAGCGTCAGACTGCAGCAGTATATTGCCCCCGCTCGCTATCGTTCATGTTTCAAAGCCGTTCCCGGCCTCCCGCAGGGCACGGTGGCGGTGGTCCCGGCATCCATTTGCCGGAGATGGATTTTTGGCCTAAAAACCTGTTTATTCCTGGTTTTGTGGCTTTTTTGGACCTGGATTGTTTTGGGACATCCCTGTTAAAATCGGTCATGTTAAATAACCCCAAGCCGACTCACCTTTGGGAAGTTATTCTGGCCGGGAGATTGACCACATATGGAAACGGGGATGTCTGAGTGACAGCAGGCAAACAGGCTCGGCCGTCTCCGGCACTCTCGCTCGAGGTCTACCTGTTGCTTGCCATGCTGCTCACGATGGGGACCGTCATCTGCCTGATCTCGGTAGTCGATTTCCGGGGGATCACGCAGGAACTCAAGGAGAATGCCGGGGAGTTCCAGGACCAGACCGAGTCCGGCGTTGTCCTCTCGGTGACTCTTGTTGACGCAGGGTTGAAGCTCTTCGACGATACGTTAAATCAACGAATGAAGACAGGGTTCGACCTGGTCCTTGCCGAATACGAACGGGCGGGAGGAGACCCGGCGGCGATGGACCTTTCCCGGGTCAAGGGGGAACTCGGGGGTGAGATGGACGTCTACGTCATCAACGCCCGAGGCGTCGTCGAGTACACCACCTACCCTCCGGACCTCGGCCTCGATTTCAGTAAAATTCCCTATTTCTACGACCGGATCACGGAAATTCGGCTTGGCGATGCGTTTGTGGCGGATCGAGTCGTCTCCACCATCTCCACCGGCGAACTCCGGAAGTATGCCTATATGCCCTCTCCCGACCACCGTTACCTCTTCGAGATCGGCCTTGCAGAGTCGAAATTTCGGGAGTACCGCACGGCGCTGAATTACGGGGACGCAGTCCGGGAACTGGTGAACCTGGACCCGGGGATCCAGGAGATCCGGATCTTTAACTGTCTGGGGACACGGATCGTCGGTGAAGCGCACCCCGATGATGACTACAGCCTGGCTATGGTCCAGCGGGCGTACCGGGAGAGGGGCACGTTCGAGGTGGAGAACGCTACCGCAGGCGAGCTGACCCGGTACGTCTTCGTCGATCTGATGGACATCGATTATCCGTCGGACCCGAGTCTGGTTGTTGAACTGACCTACAACACGAGGGCCACCGAGGCAAAACTTGTCGAAATATTCGGGCAGCATATGAGCGCCCTGTTCATCGCGATCCTCTGTATCGGCTGCTTCTCGGTCCTTGCCACGCACCACCTGACGCGGCCGCTCCACACCCTCGTCGAGGACGTTGATGCTGTCGCCCGCGTCAACCTGGATCACCCGATTCGGGTGGGCGGCGCTGAGGAGTTCGTGCTCCTCGGAGAGAGCATATCGGCGATGGTTGCATCCTTAAAGGAGACCCTCCGGAAACTCCGGGAATCGGAGGGGGAGATCGTCCGGCACAGCCATGCCCTCGAAGAACTGGTCCGGGAGCGGACAGCCGATCTTGCGGAGTCCAACCGGCTGACCACCCTCTATCTGGACATCATAGGGCATGACATCAACAACGCCAACAACACTGCAAGCCTCTACGCGGAAATGCTGGAGGCCGACCTTGCGGGAGAGCCTGAGGCTGAGTTGCTCAGGAAAGCGAGAATGGGGCTTACAAAGAGCATCGAGATCGTACGCAACGTCAACACCATTCAGTATATCCAGGGAGGTGCACGGTCGCTCAGGCCGATCGACCTCGATCCGCTCATCAGGCGCGAGATCGAGCGGTCTCCCGGTTCCCGGATAACCTATAGCGGAACTACGGCCGTCATCTTCGCCGACGACCTCCTCTCCGAAGTCTTTGCGAACCTTTTCGGAAACGCCGTGAAGTTCGGCGGCCCTGAGGTCGAGATTACCGTCCGGGTTGAGGAGCACGGGGAAGATGTCCTGGTTTCGGTCGAAGATACCGGGCCCGGGATCCCTGATGCCGTAAAGCCGCAACTTTTTGAGCGGCTGCACCGGGGAACGCATGGAATGGCTGGAACCGGGCTCGGCCTCTACATCTGCCGGATGCTTGTATCACGTTACGACGGGGCGATCCGGGCTGACGACCGGGTCCCTGGCAGTCCTGAGCTGGGTGCAGCCATCCGCTTTACGCTCAGGCAGGTCAAATCGGGGGGCGATGGATAACGGCGGCGGGCGGCAACGGTGGGAGGCCCCACCGTTTCAGCATACATCTCATGCTCACCATGATCCTGATCGTGCTCCCGGTTATCGGGCTTACCTCGATCCAGGACTATCAGCAGGTTACAGACGCGTTGATCGCCGAAGAAGGCCTGCTTCGGGAGCAGACGGAGAAGGGTGTCGTTCAATCGATAACGTATGTTGATGCGGGGTTGAAACTCTTCGACGATACGCTGGACCGGCGGATGGAGGAGGGGTTCAGTCCGGTCCTTGCCGAGTACGAACGGGCGGGAAGAGACCCGGCGGCAATGGACCTTTCCCGGGTCAAGGAGGAGCTCGGGGGGGATATGGATGTTTACGTCATCAATGACTCGGGTGTCATCGAGTACACCACCTACCTTCCGGACCTTGGTCTTGATTTTCGGAAGATACCCTACTTCTACAACCGGATTACGGATGTCCGGCTCGGCGATGCGTTTGCGGCGGATCGGGTCGTGGTAGAGCCGGCGGGCGGCGTGTTGCGGAAGTACGCATACATGCCCTCCCCCGATCACCGCTACCTCTTCGAGCTCGGGCTCGTCTGTAGTTCGACCGGGGCCGATCGGTTCGATCCCAAGTATCAGACCCTCAAAGAGAACCTGATGCGGTTGAACCCGTCGCTTGCAGAGATCCGGATCTTTGACTGCTACGGGAGGCCCGTCAACGTGACCGACTCGGAGAGCCCGACGGACCCTGTCGCAATAAACGCCATTGCCCTGGCGGTCTATGAAGAAAAACGGGAGCGAACGTTGGCCGATACAGCGAAAGGGCGGTTCACCCGCTACATCCTCGTCGATCTCTCCACTCCCGACAGCCTCTCGGACGTGAGCCGGGTCGTCGAGCTCTCCTATACTACCGCTCCTCTTGATGCCCGGCTTGCGGAGATGCGGTTTAACCACGCCCTTCTCGCGGTCATCGCTGGCCTCGCCGCCTGCTGCATTGCGTATCAGGTCTCACGGCAGATCACCCGTTCCGTACAATTGATCGTCGACGACGTCAACATCATCGCCCGCGGAGACCTCGATCACCGGATCCGGGTATCCGTCGGGACCGAATTTGTCCACCTCTCAGAGAGCATCGAGACCCTGGTCGATTCCCTGAAAGAGCATATCCGGCGTCTCCGTGCGTCGGAGGAGGCGTTACGGCAGTACGGCACCCACCTTGAGGATCTGGTCCGGGAACGGACGGCCGCGCTTGAGGAGTCCAACCAGGCGGCAACCCTCTTTCTGGACATCATGGTCCACGACATCAACAACGCAAACACCATCGCTATAGGGTATACACGCCTCCTCGTCGATGCACTCACGGGGGAGCGGCAGGAGATGGCTAAGAAGATGCTCTCCCGGCTTGAACGGGGTTCCGGGATCATCGGGAGCGTGGCGACGCTCCAGAGAGCGAGGGAGAGCCGGGCAGCCCTGACCCGGGTAGACCTCGACCGGGTGATCCGGACACAGATGGAAGACCACCCTGCGGTCCGGATCCGATACGAGGGCCGTCCGGTCACCGTCCTCGCTGACGACCTCCTCTCCGAAGTCTTTGCAAATCTTTTCGGAAACGCCGTGAAATTCGGCGGTCCTGAGGTCGAGATTACCGTCCGGGTCGAGGAGCGCGGAGAGGGGGTCCTGGTCTCGGTCGAGGATACCGGACCTGGGATCGCTGATGCGGTGAAGGCGTCGCTTTTCGGGCGCTTCCGGAAGGGAGAGGGGGCGCTTGCCGGAGCCGGGCTCGGGCTCTACATCTGTCGGATGCTCGTTGAGCGTTACGGCGGAACGATCCGGGTGGACGACCGTGTCCCCGGCAGCCCTGAACTGGGTACAGTCATTCGCTTCTCGCTTGTGAAGGCGCCGGCGGAGTAGCGGCCGCTCGATCCGTTTGCCCTCCTGATCGCGAAGATTTAAGATTGGGTGACATCTCCCTAAATGACCTCTGTCAGGGTACCCCATTTAATGGGGATGAACACAATCCGGGGTAGCGGCCCGACCTTGCGCAACTCCGCCGGTCGGTCGGCCGCATGTCCCCTCCTCTCTCGCATGACCGCGTGCTTATGATGAGTGATCGCAGACCCGATCGGGACGAACGGCCGTTTACATCCACCCTTATCGTAGCTATCCTCCTCATCGTCATCCCCGCCATCAGCCTTCTCTCGGCTTACGACTATATTCAGGCCGAGGAGAGGATGACCTCCGATCTCAACACCCTGCAGATCGTCACCGAAAAGAGCATTCGGGAATCGGTTACGGACATAGACACCGGTCTCAAACTCTTTGACGATTCCCTCAACGAAAGGCTGCAGGATGGGTTTTCACTTTTTCTGCGGGAGTACGAGCGGGCGGGAAGGGACCCGTCGAGGATGGATCTGACCGCACTTAAAGGGCAACTCAGGGGCGAGATGGACCTCTACGTCATCAACGAGTCGGGGGTGATCGAGTACACCACCTATTCCCCCGACCGCGGTCTCGATTTCAGGAATGTTCCGGGCTTCCATGCCGAGATCACCCGGATGCGCCTCGGGGACGACTTCTCTCCCGACCGTGTGGTCTATGAGCCCGCAACCGGGCTGGTCCGGAAGTACGCTTATATGCCCACCCCGGATCACCGTTATCTCCTTGAACTCGGGTTCGTGCCGGATGCGTTCGCGGCGGAGCGGGACCGGCTGCGTTCACAGGAGAGCATGCAGGAGTATATTGCCTTAAACCCATACCTCGAATCGATCCGTGTTTATGACATCTTCGGAAATGCTGTTGGGGAGACTGGCGAGCCTCCCGGTCCCGAAACACGGGACCTCGTCACCGGGACAATCGTCCCCGGCCGGAAAGATTACGAGGTGCAGGACCGGGAGAACGGGAGACAGATCCGCTACCTCTTCGTCGACCTGAAAGACCCGGATTATCCATCGGACCCGAGCGTCGTTGTTGAACTCACCTACAATATGGACCTCATACAGAGTCAGCTTGACCGGGTGCTCTATTACCGTGCTGCCGTTGCCGTCCTTGCCATTGTTTTTTGCAGCGGGATCATCTTCTTCGCGGCCCGCCGCCTCACCCGTCCCCTGGAGGAGATCGTCGACGACGTCGATGCTATTGCACAGGGGGACCTCGACCATACGATCCGGGTCTCGGCGACACGCGAGGTGATGCAACTCGAACGGAGCATCAACACGATGGTTGCGGGCCTTAAAGCAGGAATTGAAAGGCTCAAGGAGTCGGAAGAGACGATCCGCGAGTACAGCGAGAACCTGGAGGAGCAGGTCGACGCGCGTACGGCGGAACTGCAGAACTCGACCGAGAAGGCAAACCTCTATCTGGATATCATGACACACGATATCAAGAACGCCACCAACACTGCCGGTCTTTATACGGACCTCCTCATGGAGGAACTCGAGGGGGAACCCCGGAGTTATATCGAGAAGGTGCACAACAGCCTCGAAAAGAGCGTCGAGATCATCCGGAACGTCAATACCATCAGGCAGATCCGGGAAGAGGCCGCCGTTCTTGAACCGGTCGCTCTCGACCCCGTTATCCGGGCGGAGATCGAGCACTATCCGGATGTGCGGATCACCTACGCAGGAACGGACGCCCGGGTGATGGGGGACGACCTCCTCTGTGAGATCTTCACCAACCTCATCGGCAACGCGGAGAAGTTTGCCGGACCCCGGGGGCGGATCGCCGTCCGGGTCGAGGAGCGGGGGACGGAGGTCGAGGTCTCGGTCGAGGATAACGGTCCGGGCATCCCCGACGCGATGAAACCGGACCTTTTCAATCGATTCAGCGGCGGGGGCGGCGAGAAGAGTGGTCGGGGCCTCGGGCTCTACATCTGCCGGATGCTCGTTGAACGTTACGGTGGTAGGGTCCGGGCGGACGATCGGGTTCCCGGCCGCCCGGGGTGCGGCGCGGCGATCCGGTTTACGCTCCGGAAGGCCGATTGAGGGCCGGCGTGCCTCACCCGACGATCTCCTGCACCCGCCCGACCCTCCCGTCCTGGAGCCGCACCTTGATCCCGTGCGGGTGAAAGGAGGAGTTCGTCAGGATCTCGGCGACAACGCCCCGGGTGCGTTTCCCGGTCCGCTGGTCGCGTTTGAGCACGATATCAACCGTCATACCGGGATGAATGGCGGCCCGGTTCTGTCCGTTCATTGCCGTGAGCGGTCACTCTTCCCCGTTGTTCTGCCCGGGTTCCGGCTCGTTCTGGCCCGGGGAGGCGGTCTTCATCTGGGGGAAGAGGAGGATTTCTTTGATGGATTCTTTGCCGGTGAGAAGCATTACCAGGCGGTCGATGCCGATCCCGACGCCGCCGGTGGGGGGCATCCCGTAGCCGAGCGCGTTGATGAAGTCGTAGTCGATCATCTGCGCTTCAAGGTCGCCCCGGCGGCGTTTGGCGTCCTGCGCTTCGAGCCGGGCCTTCTGGTCGAGGGGGTCGTTCAACTCCGAGAAGCCGTTCGCCATCTCCATCCCGGCGATGAAGAGTTCGAACCGCTCCGTCAGCCCCTCTTTCTCCCGGTGCTTCTTTGCAAGCGGCGAGTTCTCGATCGGGAAGTCGTAGACGAACGTCGGCTGGATAAGGTGCTTCTCGCCGAAATGATCGAAGAAGAGCGCCAGGAATTCGCCCCGGGTCGCGGCGCTCTCAGAGCCTTCGACGCAGTGCGCGAGACCGAACGCACGGAGTTCTTCGACGCTGTGAGCGTGGATGTCGATCCCGGCGTACTCCCGCACCGCTTCCTCCATGGTGAGCCGGCGCCAGGGACGGGCGAAGTCCAGGTCGTGCCCGGCAAACGAGCACGTAATCTTCCCGTGCACCTCCTCTACGAGGTAGGAGAAGATGCCCTCGGTGAGGTCCATCATGTCGTTGTAGTCGCGGTAGGCCTCGTAGATCTCCACCATCGAGAACTCGGGGTTGTGGTTGGTGTCGATGTCCTCGTTCCTGAAGTTTTTCGCGATCTCAAAGACTTTGTCGAAGCCGCCGACGACAAGACGCTTGAGGTAGAGTTCCGGCGCGATCCGGAGGTAGAGTTTCTGGTCGAGGGCGTGATGGTGGGTGGTGAACGGCCGGGCGTTTGCGCCGCCGTAGATCGGCTGCAGGGTGGGGGTCTCGAACTCCAGGTAGTCCCGTTCGAAGAGGAACTGGCGCAGGAGCGATATGATCCTGCTCCGGGTCCGGAACGTCTCGCGGCTATCCTCATTCATAATAAGATCGAGGTAGCGCTGCCGGTAGCGCGCCTCGACGTTCTTGAGCCCGTGAAACTTCTCGGGAAGGGGGCAGATCGACTTCGTGAGGAGCTCGAACCGGTCGACCCAGATCGTGATCTCCCCCATCTTCGTCCGGAAGACGTGGCCGACGACGCCGACGATGTCCCCGGCGTCGATGTACTGGCGGAAGAGGTCGAACTGTTCCTCGCCGAGGTCGTTCTTCCGGAGGTAGAGCTGGATCTTGCCGTCCGAGTCTCCCATGTCCGCAAAGATCGTCTTGCCGTGCTGGCGGACGACGTAGATGCGACCCGCTGTGCTGACCTCTTCGGCGCTCTTCTCGTGCCCGATCCCGGCGAACCGCTCCCGGATCTCCCTGACGGTATCCTTGCGTTCGAACGTATAGGGGTACGCCGTCACCCCGTGCTCACGCAATTCTTGCAGTTTATCGATCTTTGTTGCGTCAAAACAGAGATTATCCGTATCGCTCATTGTGTAAACCGCTCCTTTTGTCCTGCAGCCTTTAATCGAGCCCCAATCCAGGGTTCGCCGCCGTTCCGTCGAGGCCCGGCTGCATATTCCTCGGGAAATTCTATATAGTGTTCCCCTCCGGTGCTATTAATGGTTGAGTCCGGGTCCGGCGGCGGGGTTCAAGTCGCCCGACCCTTCTATGGTATCACTCCACCCCGTATGAGGGGTAGAGGTAGATGATTGCCGTTTCGTTGTAGACCATCGTCACTCTCTCGTTGCGGTGATCAAAGACATAATACTGGTTCGTGCTCATGTTCTGGTTCTGGTGGTAGTCCTCAGGATAGGGGCCTCGTCCATCCCACCAGAACGGAACGTTGCAGCGCCCTTTGCCGGTCTGCTTCTCCCCTTCGTCCACTTCGATGAAGAACGACGGCGACTCTTCATCGCTCCGGAACTCCACGTCGACATAGGTCCTGGCCGGGTCGACCGAGTACATACCAAAGCCCGTCCTGACCGAGGTGATGTTCCAGCCGTTTTCAAGCAGGACCTCGGCCCGCCGGTCGGTGAGGACGATCGCGATCACCTCCGTGACGTTGACGTCGAAACCCCTTACCGGGAGCTCGGAAGCGTTGATCGGGATCGCGACGTCCCCCCGCTCATAGTGGAGGATCACCGGGGTGGGGGTGACGTTTTTCGGCATACCGGTGTCCGCCGTGCCGGTGCACCCGGCCCCGAACACCAGGAAGGCC
>ENA-UOOE01000230-UOOE01000230.1-fermentation-metagenome-genome-assembly--contig:-NODE-230-length-60235-cov-6.548820_pt1 | contig 60235 bp, 62 predicted proteins | sample MGYA00245776_ERZ724021 | MGnify/ENA primary metagenome ERZ724021 (study PRJEB28704, sample SAMN03018321) | fermentation metagenome | biome: anthropogenic terrestrial biome; feature: soil; material... | reverse complement strand
GTCCTCTGTCAATTGTCCTCTGTCCTCTCAAAAATATTGCTTCGCAATTTTTTTATATTAAGTCAAAATTTTATATGTGCGAAAGTTGAGTTAATAATAGAGAAATATATTCCGTAAAAAAGATATATTTCTCTATTAGTTTATTTCATGCATTAGCAGTGAGTTTAATATAGATCATGTGCATATTTATTTTGTAGCATAAATATGGTATAGTTAATCATGTTAAAAATCTTATTTAATGTGTTACAAGGACTTAGGCATTTTCAAAGAAATAACTAGTCAGTATGCTAGCCTATTTTTTATCATACTGTGTTGGTAGAACCCTTAGATAGGATTCACTATCTGTGGAACCTGCCTCCTTGTCTGATAAAAAATATTCGCCGCATCTTTGATTTGTTATTTTCTTTCAAATGTCTTAAGAAATAAGGAGTTGTTATCAGTGAAAAAAATTTCCATACTTGGGACCACAGGTTCTATAGGAACCCAAACCCTTGATGTACTCAGAAAAGAAAAAAAGGATTTTCAACTTATAGGTATATCTGCGAATAGTAGCATAGATAAACTTTTACATATAATAGATGAATTTAATCCTAAATATGTGGTGGTAACCGAAAAAAAATCTTATTTAAAGTTTAAAGATATTTTTAGTAATAAAAAATCAAATACAAAAATACTATTTGGAATAGATGGATTAAATACTATAGCTAGTCTTCCTGAAGTTGACATGGTGGTAACATCTGTAGTTGGAATGATAGGACTTGTTCCAACTATAAAGGCAATTAAAGCAAAGAAAGACATAGCTTTAGCTAATAAGGAGACATTAGTTGTAGGTGGAGAATTGGTTACAAAATTGGCTCAGGAAAATAATGTAAAAATACTTCCTGTGGATTCAGAGCACAGTGCTGTTTTTCAATGCCTTCAGGGGAACAATTTTAACGAAGTTGCCAATTTGATTTTAACTGCGTCAGGTGGACCTTTTAGAGGTAAAACAAAAGATCAGCTTTTAAATGTAACTGTAAAAGAGGCGTTGAATCATCCAAATTGGAATATGGGAAAAAAGCTCACCATAGATTCTGCTACTCTCATGAATAAGGGGCTCGAAGTCATAGAAGCTCATTTTTTATTTAACTTACCTTATGAAAAGATAAAAGTCGTAGTTCATCCACAAAGTATAATACACTCTATGGTAGCATATAGAGATGGAAGTGTTATGGCACAGCTTGCCACTGCAGATATGAGGTTGCCTATACAATATGCGCTTAATTATCCAAAAAGAAAAGAAGCTGTAATAGATAAATTGGACTTTTATAACATAGGAAATTTAAGTTTTGAAAAACCTGATGTAGACACATTCAAATCACTTAAATTAGCTTATGAAGCAGGAAAAATAGGAGGTACAATGCCAGCTATACTAAATTGTGCTAATGAGGAGGCAGTAAGTTTATTCCTTTCAAATAAAATAAAATTTTTAGATATAGGCAATATATTAGAAGAATGTATGAATAAATTTGATTCACAAAATAAATATACTTTGGAAGATTTACTTGATATAGAAATAAAAGTTAAGAAATATGTAAAAGATAAATTTATTAAATAAGATTGGGAGGAATACCATTTGTATATAATAGCAGCGATAATAGCTTTCGGAGTGTTAATTATAATTCATGAAATAGGACACTTTACTATGGCAAAATTAAATGGAATAAAAGTGGAGGAATTCTCTATAGGAATGGGACCTAATCTCTTTGGAATAAAGGGTAAGGAAACGGAATATCATATAAGACTTCTTCCAATTGGTGGTTATGTGAAAATGCTTGGTGATGAGGGAGAAAGTGATGATCCTGGAGCATTTAACAATAAAAGTCCTCTTAGAAAACTCAGTGTAGTAATAGCTGGGCCTATAATGAATTTTGTACTTGGAGTTGTATTGTTTGCAATAATAGCTTCTGCAAGGGGATATCTATCTCCTATAGTAAATAAGGTAACGCCAAATCAACCTGCAGCTTTAGCAGGGATTAAATTGGGGGATAAAATAACCAGGGTGAACAATTCAAAAGTATCTACCTGGGAAGATTTTGTAACAGAAGTTTATACTACTGGAGGTAATCCAATTAATATAACTTATGAACGTAATGGAAATACAAACCAGGTGAGAATTGCTCCTGTAAAAGACAAAAAAGAAAATAGGTATATAGTGGGAATTGAAGCAACTCAAGTAACTAAACCTACTCTGGGACAGTCAGTATCCTATGGTTTTATAGAAACTAAATCCTTAATTAAACAGACATTTAGCTTTTTTAAAACACTATTTAGAGGAAAAGCATCTATGAATGATTTTGGTGGTCCTGTCACTATAATAAAGATAACAGGTGCAGCGGCAAAAGCAGGTATAGTGAGTCTAATGGCATTTTCAGCATATATAAGTATACAGCTTGCAATATTTAATATAATACCTTTTCCAGCTCTAGATGGAGGATATATATTTTTATTTTTGTTTGAAATAATAACAGGTAGAAAAGTAGATGAAAACAAGGTTGGAATGATAAATTACTTTGGATTTGCAATACTTATGGCACTTATGGTGTTGGTTACAGTAAAAGATATACTTTATCCTATAAAATTTTAGGTAATACTAAATAATCAATTCACAATGTACTATGCACAATTCATAATTAAGGATGATTTTCTGTGGTAACAGAAAATCTAAAAAATTAATGTTCATACTACTTAGTTTTTAGATTTTTTATCCGATGGCTACCATCCGTAATACTCCCATCACACTCTGTAAAAGCGACTATCACCAAATCAAAGATTTGGGATATCTGCTTTTCTTAAGGAGGGGGAGATATTAGAACTCTTGAGCTTCATCAATTTAGAGCTCTTATGCTGTGCATAACGGCTGATACGCCCCTGGATAAGTTCTTCCCCCTAAAGGATAATGTATTCTAAGTGCTAAAGACACTAAGAATACTGTTAATAAGACTCAGATGGAGAAATGTATTCCTCTTAAGCAAACTCCACCTGAGTCTAAGAAGAACTTGATAGCATTAACGGAGAATAATCTACCGAAATTGTGAACTGTGAATTGTGAATTGTGAATTAAATAAATTGGTGGTGAAATTTTGAATAGAGTAAAAAAGAGAACGGTAAAAGTAGGTAATATATTTTTAGGTGGAGATTTCCCTGTAGCCGTACAGTCTATGACAAATACAGATACTAGGGATGTAGAAGCCACCACAGCTCAAATACTTCAACTAAAAGAGGCAGGCTGTAATATAGTCAGATGTGCGGTACCCGATGATACGGCTTGCAGTGCCATGAAGAAAATCATAGAAAAGGTAGATGTTCCTCTTGTAGCAGATATACACTTTGATTATAAGCTGGCACTTAAATCTATAGAAAATGGAGCATCTGCTTTGAGAATAAATCCTGGAAACATTGGAAGCATAGAAAGGGTTCGTGAAGTAGCAATGGCAGCGAGAGATGCTAATATTCCAATTAGAATAGGAGTAAATTCTGGATCCTTGAAAAAGGATATTTTAAATAAATATGGTAAAGTTTGTCCAGATGCATTAGTGGATAGTGCTTTAGAACATATAAAAATATTGGAAGATGTTGGATTCCACGATATAGTTATATCCATAAAATCTTCCAATGTAAATCAAATGGTGGAAAGTTATAGGAAAATATCTAAAATTGTAGATTATCCACTTCACCTTGGAGTAACAGAAGCAGGAACTATTTGGAGAGGAACTATAAAATCAAGTATAGGTATAGGTACCCTTTTAATGGAAGGTATAGGAGACACTATAAGGGTGTCCCTTACAGGCGATCCAGTGGAAGAAGTAAGAGTGGGAAAAGAAATATTAAAATCCTGTGGACTTATAAAGGAAGGTGTGGAATTTATATCATGTCCTACTTGCGGCAGAACTGAAATTGATTTAATTAAAATAGCTGAGCAAGTTGAAAAAAGACTTTCAAATATGCATAAAAACATAAAGGTTGCAGTTATGGGATGTGTAGTAAATGGACCGGGTGAAGCTAAGAAAGCGGATATTGGTATAGCAGGTGGCAAAGGAGAAGGCATCATATTTAAAAAAGGAAAAATAGTAAAAAAGGTAAGTGAGGAAAATTTAGTGGAATCACTTATAGAAGAGATAAAAAATATTTAATTTTTACCTAGCTGGGCGATGATATTTTAAAAAATATATTGCAATCGGAAATGACAGTTTACAATGGACAAATTACGAATTGCAGGTTATAAATAATTTTCCTTGAAATAAAAATTACAGTGTGTTAAAATAAAAATGGTAAATCTACAGAAGTTTAGTTAGAATGTAGGAGTGGGTTTGGACCCGCTCTTTCTGTTTGTAAAAAACGCAGCGAAAGTTGCGTTTTTAAATTTAAATTAACTATTTAACATTTTTTTTAGCAAGATTGTATAACATAATCGTATAACCTATAACCTATAAATTGAGGAGGATTTAAATGATAAAAAATACTTTTGTGGAAAGAATGTCAGCATTAATACAGCCTATAGTTAATAGTTTAAATTATGAATTGTATTATTTAGAGTTTAAAAAGGAAGGTAACAATAATTATTTAAGAATATACATAGATAAAAAAGAAGAAAATATATCCTTAGAAGATTGTGAAAGTGTAAGTAGGGCAGTTAGTGATATGTTGGATAAAGAAGATCCTATAAAAGGCTCCTATTATCTAGAAGTTTCATCACCAGGTGTAGAGAGAAAACTACATACGGAAGAACACTTAAAAAGATACATTGGATATAATGTAGAGGTTAATATATCAAGACTTTTAAAAGGAAAGAAAAAATATGAGGGGGAACTTTTGGATTTCAATTCAGACGAATTGAAAATAAAATGCGAAGAAGAAAATATCCCTATTCCAAGGGACAAAATTTTAAGCGTAAATTTGAAAGGTGATTTTTAGGGGAGGTATATTTTAAGATGAATCAGGAGTTTATAGAAGCCTTAAGAGAAATAGTTAAGGAAAAGGGAATAAGAGAGGATTTACTATTTACTACCATAGAGGATGCATTAGTGGCTGCGTATAAAAAGAATTATATGGGACATGGAGTAGGTAGCCAAAATGTTAAGGTTACTATGAATAGAGAAAATGGAGAAATTCATGTGTATTCGCAAAAAAATGTAGTAGAGGAAGTTTGTGATAAATTCAGTGAGATAAGTTTAGAAGATGCTAAAGATATTGATTCAAGCTATGAGGTAGGTGATGTAGCAAACATAGAAGTTACACCTAGAAAATTTGGAAGGGTAGCTGCACAGGCTGCAAAACAGGTAGTTATACAGAGGATAAAAGAAGAAGAAAGAAGAATTATATACAGTGATTTTGTGGAAAAGGAAGATGATATAATAACAGGTACGGTCATAAGAAAAGATAAGAACAATGTACTTATAGACTTAGGAAAGACAGAAGCAGTACTTGGACCAAATGAACAGATACCGGGAGAAAAGTATAACTTCAATGATAAACTTAAATTATATATTGTTGAGGTGAAGAATACTACAAAGGGAGCTCAAATTGTAATATCAAGAACTCACCCCGGGCTTATAAAGAGATTGTTTGAACTAGAAGTACCTGAAATATTTGATGGAACAGTTGATATAAAATCCATAGCAAGGGAAGCAGGCTCTAGAACAAAAATTGCAGTACACTCCAATGATGAAAATGTAGATCCTATGGGAGCTTGTGTAGGACCTAAAGGAGTAAGGGTTCAAAATATAGTAAATGAGCTAAAAAATGAAAAGATAGATATAATAAAATGGAACAAACTTCCAGAACAGTATATAGCTAATGCCCTCAGCCCTGCTAAGGTATTGGATGTGGATTTAGATGAAAACATTAAATTTGCACAGATTGTAGTAGATGACAATCAGTTGTCTCTGGCTATAGGTAAAGAAGGTCAAAATGTAAGACTGGCAGCAAAGCTTACAGGATGGAAAATAGATATAAAGAGCAAATCACAGGTCGAGACGCAAGGTGAAGGAAATTAATTAAGGTGGTGTTTAGAGTGAAGCAAAAAAAAGTACCACAGAGAATGTGTACAGGATGCATGGAAATGAAACCTAAAAAAGAACTCATACGAATAGTAAGGGGTAAAGAGGGAGAAGTTTCTGTAGATCCTACAGGAAAGAAAAATGGTAGAGGAGCTTATATATGCAAAGATGTGGAATGTCTAGAAAAAGCTTTTAAAAACAAAAGACTCCAAAAAAATCTTGAAATTCAAATAGATGAAACCTTATACCAAAGTTTAAAGGAACAGATACAAAATGGTAGATAAATTTCTTCAGTTTATGGGACTAATAAAACGTGCAGGAAAACTTTTAGAGGGATATAATAAATGTGAAGAAGCAATTAGGAGGAATAGAGTTCATTTTGTGATAATGTCTCAAGATGTTTCTAAAAATACATGGGCAAAATTTTTAAGCTACAATGATAAATATAAAGTACCAGTTGAAAAGACAATATATACTGGAGAAGAAATTGGAAATGCAATTGGATCAAGTGAAATAAAAGTTGTAGGGGTTACAGATAAAAACATGGGTAAGGCACTAATGAATTTATTGAAGAAAAATGAGAAACTTTAGTTTCGGGGGTGTATAATTTGTCAAAAATAAGAATATATGAATTAGCCAAGGAGTTAAATATATCCAGTAAAATATTAATATCCATACTTTTAGATGAATTTGGAGTAAAAATAAAAAACCACATGAGCGTGATAGAAGAAGAAGATGCAGAATTAATTAAAGAATTTATTGAAGAAAATGAAAGCAGTGAAGAAGGGAAAGAGGGCATAGAGGATAAATACAAAAATTTAGTACAGGAAAATTCTTCAAAAGTTAAAAAGAAAACTATAGGTGTAAAAAACAATACTATAGGTGTAAAAAACAATACTATAGGTGTAAAAAACAATACTATAGGTGTAAAAAATAATACTAAGAATAAAAATACTGAAGAAAGGAAAGAATCAAAGAACGGAGAGTTACAAGAAACTGAAAGAGCTCAAATAGAAATGGAAGACACCATAACTGTAAAAGAGTTTTCTGAAAAAATAGGTAAGCCATCTACAGAAGTTATTAAGCAACTTATATTTATGGGAGTAATGGCAGCTATAAATCAAGAAATAGACTTTAATACAGCTGAAAAATTAGGAGAAAAATTTGATGTAACTGTACTTCGAAAAGAAGAAAACATTAATAAGGAAGCCGTAGAACAAGAAGAGGATGAGGAAGATGATCCTAATTCAAAAAAAAGACCGCCAGTTGTAACTGTTATGGGACACGTTGACCATGGTAAGACTTCCCTTTTAGATGCTGTAAGGAAATCAAAAGTAACTGAGACGGAAGCTGGAGGAATAACCCAGCACATAGGTGCCTATACTGTTAATATAAATGGAGAAAAGATAACTTTTTTAGATACCCCGGGACACGAAGCTTTTACTGCAATGAGAGCAAGAGGAGCTCAAATTACAGACATAGTTATTTTAGTTGTAGCTGCAGATGATGGAATAATGCCGCAAACTGCAGAAGCAATAAATCACTGTAAAGCTGCAAATGTACCTATAGTAGTAGCTATAAATAAAATAGATAGGCCAGGAGCCAATGTAGATAAAGTTAAACAGGAATTAACAGATTATGGGCTAATAGCAGAGGACTGGGGTGGAGATACTATATGTGTACCAGTATCTGCTCATACTAAAGAAGGTATTGATAGTTTACTTGAAATGGTACTTTTAACTGCTGAAATGCAGGAACTTAAGGCAAATCCTCGTAGAAATGCAAAGGGAGCAGTAATAGAAGCAAAATTGGATAAAGGAAGAGGAGCAGTTGCTACACTTCTTGTTCAAAATGGAACTCTTCATGTGGGAGATTCTGTAATAGTTGGAAGTACTTATGGTAGAATTAGAGCTATGTTTGATGATAAGGGAAAGAAGATTAAAATTGCAGGACCTTCTATACCAGTAGAGATACTTGGATTATCCGAAGTGCCTGCAGCAGGAGACAGATTTCATCAAGTTAAAGATGAAAAGACTGCAAGGGATATAGCAGCAAAGAGAAAACAGAAGGTAAGAGAAGAATACCTGCAGTCTACTCATAAAGTTTCTCTGGAGAATCTTTACAATCAAATAAAAGAGGGAAAAGTAAAGGAACTTAACATAATAGTTAAGGCAGACGTACAGGGATCTATAGAAGCATTAAAACAATCTCTTCAAAAATTATCAAATGAAGAAGTTAAGGTAAGGGTACTTCATGGAGCAGTTGGTGCTATAACGGAAACAGACGTCACATTAGCATCTGCATCAAATGCTATAATAATAGGATTTAATGTTAGACCTGATAGCAATGCTCAGGCAGCGGCAGAAAAAGAATCAGTTGATATAAAAACCTATAGAGTCATATATAATGCAATAGAAGATATAAAGGCTGCTATGCTTGGTATGCTTGAACCTGATTATAAAGAAGTTGTGCTTGGAAAAGCTGAGATCAGGCAGACTTATAAAATATCCAATGTAGGAACTATTGCAGGATGTTATGTACAGCAAGGAAAAATAGTTAGGAATTCCCAGATAAGGATAATAAGAGATGGTATAGTTATATTTGAGTCTGAGTTGGCTTCCCTAAAGAGATTTAAAGATGATGTAAAGGAAGTATCAGAAGGATATGAGTGCGGACTTTCCATTGATAAGTTCAATGATATAAAAGAGGGAGATGTAGTTGAGGCTTATACCATGGAGGAAGTTAAGAAAAAAGAGTTATAAATAGTGAGGTGGTAATTTATGACTAACTATAGAAATGGAAGAATAAACGAAGAAATGAAAAAGGAAATAAGCAACATAATTAGAAATGACATCAAGGATCCCAGAGTTACCGCTATGATAAGTGTTACTAAGGTTGATGTTACAAAAGATCAAAAATATGCAAAAGTATACGTGAGTGTTTATGGTGAAGGCAAATCTAAAGAAGATACCTTTGAAGCACTTAAAAATTCAGCAGGTTTTATAAGGAGAGAGGTTGGGCATAGAATAAAACTTAGGAATACCCCGGAGATAATTATAGAACTGGACAATACTATAGAGTATGGAATGCATATAGATAAAATTCTCCAAGAAATAAAGGAGAATGAAAAAAATGATAATGAATGATATTATAAGTGAAATAAAAAAAAGTAATAAAGTTGCAATTACCTTTCATTCCTCTCCAGATGGTGATTCTATAGGAAGTTCCCTAGCACTATTTCAAGGCATGAAAAAATTGGGAAAAGAAGTTGAAATACTCTCAAAGGAAAAAGTTCCGGAGAGTTTCAGGTTTTTACCATGTAGTGAAAATATAAATGGCAAAAATTTTGAGGTAGACTCTCAAGTAGAATGTGTTATAGTGCTTGATTGTGGAGATGTAAAAAGAATAAATGCAGATTTGAAATTGGAACAAGGAAGCTATACTGTAATAAACATAGACCATCATCTAACAAATGAGTTATATGGAAATTTAAACTATGTAGACACTAATGCAGCTGCCGTAGCTGAAATAGTATATCAACTATTAAAACTTATGGATGTTGAACTAGATAAAAATATAGCCCAGTGTCTTTATACTTCAATAATAACAGACAGCGGATCCTTTAGATATCCATCAACTACTTGTGTAACTCACACTATAGCGGGAGATTTGATAAATACAGGTATGGATTTTAGTGAAATTCACAGGATAATTTTTGAAAACAAGAAGTTTAATAGAATAAAACTTTATGGAAAAGCAATTGAGAGTATGGAACTTATAAAAGACAGTATCTGTGTAATAAGTATTACTAAAGATATGCTATCTCAAGTTGGTATAGAAGGAGAAACAGACACTTCAGATATTGTAAACATAGGCATGAAGGTGGATACAGTAGAAGTTGGAATTTTGTTAAAGGAAGTAGAAAGGGGTATAAAAGTAAGTTTGAGGTCTAAATCAAAGGTAGATGTAAGAAAGGTAGCAGAAAAATTCAATGGAGGAGGACATATAAGAGCAAGTGGCCTTATGGTTAGTGATAAAGCTATAGTTGAAGTAAAGGATATGATATTAAAAGAGGTTGAAAAAGAACTAATATGATTGATGGAATTTTAAATATAAATAAGCCTGTTGGAGTGACATCCTTTGATGTAGTTAAGAAAATTAGATCAATATCAGGTAATAAAAAAGTTGGTCACACAGGTACTCTTGACCCAATTGCATCAGGAGTACTTCCAATTTGTATAGGTGGTGCCACAAAATTTGCAGATTATATAATGAAAAGCCACAAAATTTATCTGGCTGAGTTAAAACTTGGAATTGATACGGATACTTATGATAGGGAAGGGACTATAGTAGATACTTCAGAGGTTAAGCTTGATGAAAAAAAGGTAAGAGATACAATTTTAAGTTTTCAAGGGGAAATGGAGCAACTTCCTCCTATGTATTCAGCAATCAAGATTAATGGAAAAAAGCTTTATAATTTAGCAAGGCAAGGTATAGAAATAGAGAGAAATAAAAGAAAAATTATCATATATTCTATAGAAATTATTAATATAGAATTACCTTATGTGGTTTTTCAGGTTAAGTGTTCTAAAGGAACTTACATAAGAAGTTTATGCCACGATATTGGCGAAAAATTAAATTGTGGTGGTGTAATGTGGAATCTAAAGAGAATATCTACGGGAAATTTTAATATTTCAAATTCTATTTTACTTGAAGAGTTACAGAAAGATAATATATCAAAATACATTATTCCGGTAGATAAAGCATTAGAGGAATATCCTAAGGTTATAGTTGAAAATAGATATTTAAAACACGTTTTAAATGGTATCACCATAAAAGACAAAGAATTTCTAGACAAAATTCAAAAACGTCAAATCTATAGGGTATATATAGATGAAAATAAATTTATAGGTATTGGAAGTAGTGAAACTTTTGGGTTTAAGATGGTAAAATTATTTGTTAGAGGTAATAAATTATGATAATTATAGAAGATAATTTTAAAAAACATTTTATGAAAAATACATACATTGCTTTAGGAAGTTTTGACGGACTTCATTTAGGGCATATAAACCTTATAAATAAAACAGTTAAACTTGCAAGAAATAACAATGCAAATAGCATGGTGTTTACCTTCAAAAATCATCCACTTTATACAATAAACCCCGAGATATCTCCTAGAATTTTAATGAATAATGAGTCCAAAATAAAAGTATTGAGAGATGCTGGTTTAGATATAGTAAATATGGCGAACTTTAATGAACAATTTATGAAAATATGTCCTGAGGATTTTGTCATTCATCTTTTAAACAATTATAGAGCTAAAGGACTCATAGTTGGTTTTAACTATAGATTTGGGTATAAGAACCTAGGAGATGTAAGTTTATTGAAAAAAATGAGCAAGGCATATAAGTTTTCTTTAAATGTTATAGATTCGGTAAAATATAAAGGGCAGGTAGTTAGCAGTTCAATAATAAGAACTATTATATCCGATGAAGGGGATATGAAAAAAGTGAATAAACTTTTGACAAGACCTTTTATGCTGCAGGGGGAGGTAATACACGGAAAACAGCTTGGAAGAAAGTTAGGATTTCCAACTGTAAATCTTGACTATGACAAAAGATTTGTTATACCTAAAGGTGGTGTATATTACACTATGGTTGAATATGATAATAATTTATTTAAAGGCATAACAAATGTAGGTTATAATCCGACTACCTGTGACAATAAGTTGAGCATTGAAACACATATACTTAATTTTAATAAAAATATATATGATAAGAATATAAAGATATATTTTATTGAGAGAATTAGGGATGAATCCAAATTTGGCAGTTTAGCAGAACTGTCGGATCAATTAAAAAAAGACAAGATGTATGCAAGTAAGAAAAGAATAGAAATTAATTTTAAAAAATAATTTACAATAACGACTTTATTTGCTATAATTACAATCGTGATCCGTATGCTAAGAATTTCGAATTGCCGACGACATTCTTGGAATATAGGGGATTAACAATTGGAGGTGTAACAAAATGGAAAAGGCAGTTAAAGAAGAAATAATGAAAAAATATGCAAGACATGAAGGAGATACAGGCTCACCAGAAGTTCAGATAGCATTACTTACTGAGAGAATCAACCATTTAAATGAACATTTAAAGATTCATAAGAAAGATCACCACTCAAGAAGGGGTCTTTTAATGATGGTTGGTAAGAGAAGAGGTCTTCTTAACTATTTAATTAAGCAAGATATTGAAAGATACCGTGCTATTATTAAAGCGTTGAATTTAAGAAAATAACCTTTAGAGCGGCTTTAACCGCTCTATTATTTTAACAAAAATGTGACCTATTGAGAGGAGGTATGTTTTTTGATGAGTGAAATTATTCAAACTACTGTTGCTGGAAGAACTTTGAAAGTTGATTATGGTAAAGTAGGTAGACTTTCTAATTGTGCTTTTTTTATAAGTTATGGTGATACAGTAGTTTTAATCAATGTTAATGCTTCAGATAAACCTAGAGAAGGAATAGACTTTTTTCCTTTAAGTATAGAATATGAAGAAAGGTTGTATTCTGTTGGGAAAATACCTGGAGGTTTTATAAAGAGAGAAGGAAAGCCTTCTGAAAAGGCTATATTACATGCAAGGGCAATAGATAGACCTCTTAGACCATTGTTTCCAAAAGGATATAGAAATGATGTTCAAGTAGTTTGTACAGTGGTATCTGTAGATCAAGACAATGCACCAGATATATTAGCTATAAATGGCGCATCACTGGCTCTTTGTATGTCAAGCATTCCTTTTACTACTCCAGTAGGAGCAGTATCTGTAGGACTTGTAGATGGCAAGTTTGTAATAAATCCCGGCTTAGAGGAAAGAAGTAAAAGCAGCTTAAATCTTACAGTATGTGCTACAGAGGAAAGAGTTATGATGGTAGAGGCTGGTGGAGATGAAATATCAGAAGATACCATGTATGATGCCATAATGTTTGGATTTGAGGAATGTAAGAAGATAGTTGCATTTCAAAAAGAGACTATGAATAAGTATGGAAAACAAAAGGAAGAACCAGAACTCTATAAAGTAGACGAATCGATAGAAGAAGAAGTTAGGGAATTTGCATTTCATAAAATAAAGGATGCCATGTACATAACGGATAGAGACGAGAGAAATGCAGCTTTAGAAGATGTTGATAAAGAGCTAGATGAGCAATTTTCAGAGAAGTATCCAGATAATGGATCAGATATAGCAGATGTAGTGTATAAGATTAAGAAAGAAATAGTAAGAAATATGATGTTAAACGAACACAGGAGAATTGATGGAAGGGCTTTTGATGAAATAAGGCCAATAAGTTGTGAAGTTGGCATTCTTCCAAGAACCCATGGAACTGGATTGTTTACAAGAGGATTGACCCAGGTAATGACTGTTGCTACCCTTGGTTCTTTAGGTGATGTACAAATACTTGATGGTGTAGGTTCTGAAGAATCAAAGAGATATATACATCATTATAATTTCCCAGCTTATAGTACTGGGGAGACTAGACCCTTAAGAGGACCTGGAAGAAGGGAAATAGGACACGGTGCATTAGCTGAGAAAGCTTTAGAACCGCTTATACCAAGTGAGGATGAATTCCCATATACAATAAGACTTGTATCTGAGGTATTGAGTTCCAATGGATCTACTTCTCAGGCAAGTATATGTGCAAGTACACTAGCACTTTTAGATGCAGGAGTTCCTATAAAGAGACCAGCAGCTGGAATAGCCATGGGACTTATAACTAGTGAAGATTTGTCTGAAGAAGAAATAGTTACTGACATACAGGGAATTGAGGATTTCTTTGGAGACATGGATTTTAAAGTTGGTGGAACAGAAAAAGGTATTACTTCCATTCAATTTGATACAAAGATTCATGGATTATCTGAAAAGTGTATAAGAGAAACTCTTAACAGGGCAAGGACAGCTAGGTTATTTATACTGGACAAAATTCATAAGTGTATTCCAGAAGCTAGAAAAGAATTATCAAAGTATGCCCCAAAGACATATACAATATCCATACCTCCGGATAAAATAAGAGATGTAATAGGAGCTGGCGGAAAAGTTATCAATAAGATAATAGCAGAAACTGGTGTAAAGATAGACATAAAGGAAGACGGTAAAATATTTGTAATGTCAGAAGACAGTAATGGTGCTAAGAAAGCATTGGAGATTATAAATGACCTTACTAGAGAAGTAAAACCAGGAGAAATATACTTAGGTAAAGTTACTAAAACAACTAATTTTGGCGCTTTTGTAGAAATACTTCCAGGAAAAGAAGGATTAGTACACATATCAAAATTAGATTTTACCAGAGTTAACAAGGTAGAAGATGTGGTTTCAGTAGGAGATAAGATATTGGTAAAGGTAACTGATATAGATAATCAGGGTAGAATAAATCTCTCCAGAAAAGATGCAATAAAAGATTCTGAAAAAAATAATTCTGAAAAAAATAACTTAAATCAAAAGAAGTAATAGATAGAAGGGCTTATATGCCTTTTTATTTTTTAAAGATGAAAGGGGTGAAAATTCTTGCAGTATAGTGTGTAAGGTTAATATCACTATAAGGCAGTAAAAGCCAATGTATAATCTGTTTCAATTGGATAATGGACTTAAGATAATTGTAGAGAATATAGATTATGTGAATTCTGTAAGCGTAGGTCTTTGGGTAAAAAATGGTTCCAGAAATGAAAATGAAAAAAATAATGGTATTTCCCATTTTATTGAACACATGTTATTTAAAGGAACGTCAAATAGAACATCTCTTGAAATAGCTGAATGTATAGAAGATGTAGGAGGTCAGATAAATGCTTTTACAGGCAAAGAAGCTACATGTTTTTATGCAAAAGTATTGGAGTCACACTTTGAATTGGCAATAGATATTATATCTGATATGTTGTTTAATAGTAAATTTTCACCTGAAGATATAGAAAAGGAAAAGGGAGTTATAATTGAAGAAATAAATATGAATGATGATTCTCCAGAAGATGTACTCTCAGATCTTCACAGTAAAGCCATGTGGGGTGATGATTCAATATCACTACCAATACTAGGAAATGTTGATACTGTAAAATCTTTTACAAGAGAAGAACTGTTAGAATATATAAATTCCCATTATACACCTCAAAATTCTGTAGTGTCTATAGCTGGCAGAATTGATATGAATACAGTTGAAGAATTAATGGAAAAGTATTTTGGAAGATGGAATTCAAGTGGTAAGAATTTAAGTAATTATTCTAGACCGAAATTTTTAAGAAATCATCTTTTTAAAAGAAAAAACATAGAACAGTTACATATAAGCCTTGGTGTAACTGGAGTTGAAAATGGCAGTGATGATATTTATACACTTTTACTTTTAAATAATGTGTATGGGGGAGGGACTTCTTCCATACTATTTCAAAAAATAAGAGAGGAAATGGGAATTTGCTATTCAATTTACTCTTATGCAGCTTCCTTTAACAACATAGGAGTAATTAATATTTATACTGGATTAAATGTGAAATATTCTTATGATGTAGTATGCAGGATAAAAGATGAAATGCAAAAATTCGTAAAAGAAGGTATAGACTCTAACAGATTGAAAAAGGCCAAGGAACAATTAAAAGGAAATTATGTACTAGGGCTTGAAAGTATGAGTAGTAAAATGTTTAATAATGGAAAGTCGGTTTTATTTTTAAATAAGCTGAGTACTCCTTCACATATAATAGACAAAATAAATAAAATAGATCAAGACAGTATTAAAAGAGTTATGAAAAATACTTTTTGTAAGGGAATAGTAAATTCTGCCTTTGTAGGAGAAAAAGTAGATGTGTCTCTTATGGAAAATTTATTAGAGAAAGATACAGATTTATTTCTAAAATCAGGCCGCATTTTATTGTAAAGCATTTAATTGTTAAAAAATAAGTTGGTAATAAAGAGAAAATATCCCTCATAGTATTTAATATACAATTGAATAGGGGGGATATAATATGGATGAAAATATAAAGTTTTACAGTGAAATGGAAAGATATGAGATTATAAATGTAAATGATGGAAATAAATACAATTGCCTAGGAAATAATGATATAATAGTGGATTCTTCTGGAAATTTAAAAATACTTATTTTAAGTGAAAGTAAACCCAAATTTGCAATTTTTGGTAAAAATGAATTTATAGAAGTACCCTGGGAATACGTAAAGAAAATAGGTGCTAAGACTATTATAATAGATGTGGAAGAAAAATCTTTAAAAAAGGTTCATTAAAGTGAATATGATTTTAACATAAAAGGTCAATTCATGAGCTTCACTCAGAAAGGTATACGAATCTTCTAAAATGCATAAGATAAACTTGTTCAAGGAGGAGATTAAAATGCCGGAAGAGAGAAATGATGAAATTGCCAAAGATGAAACTAAGAATAGAACATTAGAAAATATTAAAGAACTAGGTTCTGTAAATGTAGTTGAAGGAAGAGATAATATTCAAATACTTCCAATAATAGGCCAAATAGAAGGTCATGTAAATCTTCCATCTGAAACTAAAACCACTAAATATGAACATGTGATACCAAATCTAATAGCAATTGAAAACGATAAAAAAGTAGAAGGACTGCTTGTAGTTTTAAATACAGTAGGAGGAGATGTAGAAGCGGGCCTTGCTATAGCAGAGATGATAAGAAGTTTAAGCAAACCAACGGTATCTCTTGTTATAGGAGGAGGACATTCTATAGGTGTGCCACTTGCTACAGCCTGTGATTATTCTTTTATATCTCCTAGTGCTACTATGATTATACATCCAATAAGGATGAGCGGAATGGTTATTGGAGTACCTCAGACTTTTGAATATTTTAATAAGATGCAGGATAGGATAAATGAATTTATAGTTCGAACGTCTAAGATAACAGGAGAAAAGTTAACTGAATTGATGCTTCAAACAGATGAACTCCTAAATGATATGGGTACTATATTAATTGGAAAACAGGCAGTGGAGCAGGGCTTAATTGATGAAGTGGGTGGAATAAGTCAGGCTATTAACAAACTAAATGAAATGATGGCAAAATAAATTTACTTTTATTAAATTGGCCATAGGATTTATCCTATGGTAATTTATGTTTAATATAAATATTTAAAGCCTTATCTATTAAAAACATTAAAGGAAAAAGGAAAGCTATGTAGAATATTTAACGTAGAAATGTTTATTTTTAAATTAAACAAAAGTGTGTTTGTAATTTACTGGAGGCGATATAGATATGGCTAGAAGCAGAAAAAAAGAAACTCATGTACTTGACAAAGAAATAAAGGGAATATTGATGTTTACAGTAGGTGTGCTTATGATAATAAGTGTGTTTTCACCGTCTTCCTCTGGTATAGTTGGTAGATTTATAAAAAAAGTTTTAATAGCGGTATTTGGAATAGGATCTTATATACTACCATTTGTTATAATATTTATAGGGTGCTGTCTTATAGCAAAGAAAAACAAAATAAAATTCAACAAAAAATTTTATGGAATTTTACTTTTTATTATAAATACACTGTTATTCATACAACTTATAGTTATGTCTGACTATTATGTAGAATATAGCTTGATGTCAGGCATAGAACGATTGTATCAATCAAATACTATATTTCATGGGGGAATAATAAGTTTTCTAATAGATGTTCCGCTTTTTAAATTGTTTGGAAAAACAGGATGCTATGTTATATTTACATCACTTTACATAATATCTTTTATAATAATGAGTAATGTTACTATATATGATATATTACATAATTTAAAATCTTTCTTCTTAGAAAAAAATACAGATGAAAGTAATAAAATACAGAATAAAATTTTAAATGAGGGTAAAATTGAAAATGAAGAAGTTAACCAAGATGATTTCATTAAGAGTATAAATAATAGAATAAAAATATTAGATTTTATGAAATCAGCAGATATAAATGATAATTATAAGACAGAAGTGTCTAGGGAAAATTTAAGATATCCTGCTGAACTTGAAAATAACGCTTTCAAAAAAAATTGTGAATTAATAAATGAAGAACTTGAAAAAAATATGACAGAAAGTGAAAAAAACTTAGTTTCAGTATATAATTTCCCTTCAGTGGATTTATTGAAACAAAATGCACAGTCAAAGTTAAATAAGCATGATAAAAGGGAATTAATAAGCAGTGCCAATAAACTAGAAGAAACTCTTGGAAATTTTGGAGTAGATGCAAAGGTGCTTCAAGTAAGTAAGGGACCATCTGTAACTAGATTCGAACTTCAGCCAAGTCCTGGAGTTAAAGTGAGTAAAATTGTAAATTTATCAGATGACATAGCTCTTGGGCTTGCAGCTTCAGGAGTGAGGATAGAAGCTCCCATACCAGGAAAATCTGCCATAGGTATAGAAGTGCCAAATAAGGATTTAACACCGGTTTATTTAAGAGAAGTTATAGAATCAGAGGAATTTATAACTTCAAAAAGTAAACTGGCTTATTGCCTTGGAAAAGACATAGGAGGAAATTGCATAGTATCAGACCTTACTAAAATGCCACATATCCTTATTGCAGGTGCAACGGGTTCAGGTAAAAGTGTATGTATAAATGCTCTTATAATAAGTTTGCTTTATAAGTATTCTCCTGATGAGGTTAAACTTTTGATGGTAGATCCTAAAGTGGTAGAATTAAATGTATATAATGGCATCCCCCATCTTCTTATACCAGTAGTTGTAGACCCTAAAAAGGCATCAGGTGCATTAAGTTGGGCTGTACAAGAAATGACAAGGAGATATAAACTTTTTGCGGAAAATAATGTAAGAAATATAGAAGGGTATAATCAATTGTTTAAACAAGGAAAAACAGATGGCAAACTTCCTTTTGTGGTTATAATAATTGATGAACTTTCTGATTTAATGATGGTATGTCCAAATGAAATTGAAGACTATATAGGACGTCTTGCTCAAATGGCCAGGGCAGCTGGAATGCATTTGGTTATAGCTACTCAAAGACCTTCGGTAGATGTAATTACCGGAGTAATTAAAGCAAATATACCTTCAAGAATATCTTTTGCAGTATCAAGTCAAATTGATTCTAGAACTATACTGGACAGCACTGGAGCTGAGAAACTGCTTGGAAAAGGAGATATGCTATTTTATCCTGTAGGTGAAGCAAAACCTATAAGAATACAAGGGGCTTTTATATCGGAAGGTGAAGTTGAAAAAGTAGTAAATTATATAAAGGATGAACAGGATGGACCTAATTATGAAGATAAAATAATGGAACAAATAGATACAAATGCAGTGAAAGCTATGAGTGATAGTGATGAACTTTTAGATGAGGCAATTAGAATTGTATTAGATACAGGACAAGCATCTACATCATTACTTCAAAGAAGACTTAGAATAGGATACAATAGAGCGGCTAGAATAATAGAAGAAATGGAAGATAGGGGAATAATATCAAAAAAGGATGGAACAAAACCAAGGCAAATTTTGATTGATAGAAATCATTATGAAAGTATGTAAGCTAGTTTAGTAGTGATATTTTTACATAGGATTAAAAATAAGTAAGTAGGAGGAAGTTTGGTGGATAAACTAAGAGTTGGATTAATAAGTCTTGGATGTGATAAAAATAGGTTGGATTCTGAGGTAATGCTTAGTAATTTAAATGAAGAGTATAGTTTAGTTCAAAATCCTAAATTAGCAGATGTAATAATCATAAATACTTGTGGATTTATAGAATCGGCTAAACAGGAATCTATAGATACAATACTTGAAATGTCACAATATAAAGAAAAATTTAATTGCAAGCTAATTGTGGTAACGGGATGCCTGGCTCAGAGATATGGTAAGGAACTTATGAAGCTGTTACCGGAAGTGGATATAATGCTTGGAGTAAATGATTATGACAAGTTAAATGAAAGCATAAAAAAATGTATTGAAAATGACCAAAGTAAGATTTATAATTGTGAATACAGTGATTCTAATATAAATGAGGGAAAAAGAATACTTACTACTTCAACACACACTGCTTATTTGAGAATTGCAGAAGGATGTGACAATCACTGTACCTATTGTATAATTCCTAAAATTAGGGGAAAATATAGAAGTAGAACCATTGAAAACATAATAAGGGAGTGTAATGATCTAGCTAATCAAGGCGTTAAGGAGATAATACTTATTGCACAGGATACTACAAAATATGGTATAGACATATATGGTAAAAAAATGCTTCCTCAACTCATTCAAAATATATCTAAAATTAGCGGAATAGAATGGATAAGACTTTTATATTGCTATCCTGAGGAATTAACAGATGAAATTATAAATGAAATTGTAGTAAATGATAAAGTATGTAAGTATATAGATATACCTATTCAACACGTAAGTGATCCTATACTGAAGCTTATGGGAAGAAGAGGAAGAAAATTAGATATAATAAAAAATATAGATAAACTTAGAAATAAAGTAGAAGGTATTGCAATTAGGACTACTATAATAGTTGGTTTTCCTGGAGAAACAGAAGAGAATTTCCAAGAACTAAAGGACTTTGTAAGTAATATGAAATTTGACAATTTGGGAGTATTTAAATATTCGAGGGAGGAAGGAACTGCAGCTGCAGAAATGGAAAATCAAGTTCCTGAGGAAATTAAATCTGCAAGGGAAGGAGAGCTTATGCTGCTTCAGCAGCAAATAATGAGTTCTATAAATAAGAGCAAAGTTGGCAGCATTTATAAAGTAATTGTAGAAGGAAAAAAGGGAGAACTATGGTACGGAAGAAGTTATGAAATGGCTCCAGATATAGATGGAGTTGTATATATAAAGTGTAAAAAAACTTTGAAAATAGGTAATATGGTTAATGTAAAGATTACTCATAGTCTTGAATATGATTTGGTAGGAGTTGTATGAAATGAATCTAGCAAACAAACTTACAATACTTAGAATGATATTGATTCCATTTTTTTTAATATTTATAACGGTAAAGGATATGCCCTATGGTAAACTTATTGCAATAGCTATTTTTATACTGGCATCTGTTACAGATAAATTAGATGGCTACATAGCTAGAAGTAGAAATCAAATAACAAATTTTGGAAAATTTATGGATCCTTTAGCAGATAAACTTTTGATTACTACTGCACTTATATGTCTTGTAGAGTACCACATAATACCATCCTGGGTTGCGGTTATAATAGTGGCTAGAGAATTTGCAGTTACAGGTCTTAGGACAATTGCAGCAGCAGAAGGAATGGTAATAGCTGCAAGTCCTTGGGGAAAAGCTAAAACTGCAACTCAAATAATTGCTATAATATTTGCCCTCTTAAATTTAACATATAATCATGTATCTTTAAGTTTACTTAGGGGATTTTTGAATCACCCACATAAAGTTTTAAATTTGATTACAGATGTTGCCATGGCCATAGCTATAGTAATGACTTTAATCTCAGGTATAGATTACTTTATAAAAAATAAAGAAGTTATAAGGGTAGACAAATAATTATCTGCAATTCGTAATTTACAATTTGCTAAAGAATAAATAACAGATAATGATAATTTTCCTCCTAACGTCAGAAAATATTAAAATTATAGATTTCCTGAGGTAGGAAGGAAGCCATCATTATTTGAACTTTGATATTTAGACTTTAAACTTTTTAAAAACGTTGCAGTATTGAATTCTTAAATTACTAATGGCACAGATAACTATAAGTATAGTTGATTAAAATGTTTTTATATGTTCATAATTAAAGTTAAATACAAAATTATGAAACTGTAATTTGAAAGGATAATATTTATGCAAAAACTTTAGATATTTAATGTATAAATTGTATATTACGAATTGCAGGTTATGAAAAAAACTGTTGACTGTATAAAGTGGATAGTATATAATTTATGCAGAACATGCGTTCGAGTTAGAGAGGAAGTGAATTTCTTGGCAAATTTAAGTAATGAGAAATTACAGGCTATAGAATCAGCTATGGGGCAGATAGAAAAACAATTTGGGAAAGGTGCCATAATGAAACTAGGAGAACACAGCGTATTAAATGTGGATGCTATTTCAACGGGCTGCCTTGACTTAGATATAGCGTTAGGTATAGGTGGAGTTCCAAGAGGAAGAGTAATAGAAATATTTGGACCAGAATCTTCAGGTAAGACTACAGTGGCACTTCATATAATTGCAGAAGCCCAGAGAAATGGAGGTGCCGCAGCTTTTATAGATGCAGAGCATGCACTAGATCCTTCTTATTCCCGAAATTTAGGAGTAGATATAAATAATCTTATTGTATCCCAACCAGATACTGGAGAACAGGCTATGGAGATAACAGAAGCACTCGTAAGATCTAATGCAATAGATGTCTTGGTAGTGGATTCAGTAGCAGCACTTGTGCCAAAGGCTGAAATAGAGGGAGAAATGGGAGACTCACATGTAGGACTTCAGGCTAGGCTTATGTCTCAAGCTCTTAGAAAACTTACATCTTCTATAAATAAATCAAAATGTGTAACAATATTTATAAATCAATTAAGAGAAAAAGTAGGAGTTATGTTTGGCAATCCTGAGGTTACACCTGGTGGAAGGGCTTTAAAGTTTTATTCTTCAGTTAGAATGGATGTAAGAAGAATAGACTCTATAAAGCAGGGAGATACCATAGTAGGTAATAGAACAAGAGTAAAAGTTATTAAAAATAAAGTAGCACCACCTTTTAAACAGGCAGAGTTTGACATAATGTACAATCAAGGTATTTCAAGAGAAGGAAATGTATTAGATGTAGGTGTTAGAGAAGAACTGATACAGAAGAGTGGGGCATGGTTTTCCTATAAAGAAACACGGCTTGGACAAGGTAGGGAAAATGCAAAACAATTTTTAAAGGAAAATAGTGATATATTATTTGAAATAGAAAGCAAGATAAGGGAAAAATATAAATTACCTTCTTTAAAAAAGGATTCTGTTAAAAAGGATTCTGTTAAAAAGGATTCTGTTGAAGACAAAGATAAAAATAACGATGGTAATAAAACCGATTCTAAAAAAGACAATTTAAAGCATACTGATAAATAACTTATAAGGGAAAATAATTACCACATTTTGTTTAAGAGAATAAAATGCATATAACTTGACAATAATTAAAATATAATATAAAATTAAGACAAATTCTGGTTTATCATGTATTTAGAAATTACCAATTGAATAAATATGGCACCTTTTCTATGCTTGCATATTTAACTGAATTATAGATTTACATAATAAGAGCAAAGGAGGTGTTCATGTGAATTCCATGATAATATATGAGCTTATTGCTGGTATAATAATAACAGTTGCTTTGATAATTCAATTCAATATGATTAAAAAGAAAGCAGCTGCTATAAAATCACAGGCTTTAGAAGAGTCTAATAGATTAAAGGAAGAGGCAAAAAAACAAGCTGAAACCCAAAAAAAAGAGGCTATACTAGAAGCTAAAGAGGAAATTCATAAATTAAGAAATGATTTTGACAAAGAGTCTAGAGATAGAAGAAATGAAAATCAAAGACTTGAAAGAAGGTTAATCCAGAGAGAAGAGTTATTAGATAAAAAAAGTGATGCTCTTGAAAAGAGAGAGAATGGCTTAGATAAAAAGCATCAGCAAATCGATAGATTACAGATAAGTGTAGAAGAATTATATAAGAAACAAAGAGAAAAACTAGAAAAGATATCAGAGCTGAGTTCTGAAGAGGCTAAGAATATTTTACTAGAACAAGTTAATAAGGAAATAAAATATGAATCTGCGATGATGATTAAAGAAATTGAAACAAAAGCTAAGGAAGAAGCTGATAAAAAAGCAAGGGAAATTATAACTTGTGCTATCCAGAGGTGTGCTGCTGACCATGTAGCAGAGACTACAGTACATGTTGTACCTCTACCTAATGATGAAATGAAGGGTAGGATAATAGGTAGGGAAGGTAGAAATATAAGAACCCTTGAAACATTAACTGGTGTAGATCTTATAATAGATGATACACCTGAAGCTGTAATATTGTCGGGCTTTGATCCTATAAGGAGAGAGGTTGCAAGGATAGCACTGGAGAAACTTATAATTGATGGAAGAATACACCCAGCAAGAATCGAAGAAATGGTTCAAAAAGCTGAAAAAGAAGTTGAAAATAATATTAAGGAAGAAGGAGAACAGGCCACTTTTGAGACTGGCGTGCATGGCCTTCATATGGAATTAGTAAAATTATTAGGAAGATTGAAGTATAGAACCAGTTATGGTCAAAATGTTTTAAAGCACTCTGTAGAAGTTGCTTACTTAGCTGGACTTATGGCATCAGAAATTGGGATAGATCCAACTATAGCTAAAAGGGCAGGATTGCTTCATGATATAGGTAAAGCAGTGGATCATGAAGTCGAAGGGCCTCATGCCGTTATAGGTTCAGAGGTTGCCAAAAAATATAGAGAATCGCCAATAATTGTAAATGCTATTGCAGCTCACCATGGAGATGTAGAAATCCAATCTTTAGAAGCGGTGCTTGTTCAAGCGGCAGATGCTATTTCTGCTGCAAGGCCTGGTGCTAGAAGAGAAACGTTGGAAGCTTATATTAAGCGTCTAGAAAAACTTGAAGAAATAGCAAATACATGTGAAGGTGTAGAAAAGTCATATGCCATTCAAGCGGGAAGAGAACTTAGAATTATGGTTAAACCAGAAAATATTGATGATGCAGGTGCTATTGAAATGGCAAGGAACATAGTAAAGAAAATTGAAGAAGAGCTAGAGTATCCTGGTCAGATTAAAGTAAATGTCATTAGAGAAACTCGTGCAATTGAATATGCAAAATAGTAAATAATTAAATAATATTGTTATAACATAGAAAAAAATTCCTTTTAGATTTTGTAACCTTTACAAAATCTAAAAGGAATTTTTGATTCTTTGTAGAATACTATATATATAGTACTAATAATTAAAGTTAATGTAAGGAGTTAGTATAATATATAGGAGGTTTAATTATGGAAGTATTAAAAGTTTCAACAAAATCAAGTCCAAATTCAGTGGCAGGGGCATTAGCAGGAGTTTTAAGGGAAAGGGGAGCAGCAGAGATACAAGCTATAGGCGCAGGTGCGTTAAATCAAGCTGTTAAAGCTGTAGCTATTGCTAGGGGGTTTGTAGCACCTAGTGGAATCGATTTAATATGTATTCCGGCATTTACAGACATTGAAATAGATGGAGAAGAGAGGACTGCAATTAAATTAATAATACAACCAAGATAACAATAAAAATTAATTTTTAACAAAAGGGCTTGTGATTTATCTCAGGTCCTTATTATAGTACAGTTAAAATGACATATTGACTATAGCATAGACTATGTTAAAATGTAAAAAGATGCATAATTCAAATTTAGCATATATACAGCTAGGGAGGAAAATTATGGGATCAATAATTCAACTAATGAGACCTAAGCAGTGGAGTAAGAATTTTTTTGTTTTCGCTGCAATTATTTTTTCGGGAAATTTTCTACATCAAAGTGTATTAAGGAATAATATATTAACTTTTATTTTATTTTGTATTACATCTTCTACTATTTATATATTAAATGATATTGTAGATGTTGAAAAGGACAAGTGCCATCCTGATAAGAAGAACAGACCTATTGCAAGTGGCCGTATATCTAAAAATAAAGCTATAACTTTAGATATACTATTATTTATTTTAGTAATATGTCTTACATATATATTTTTAAATACAAAAATTTTGCTTGTTTTTTTGGTATATATTATAGTGAATATATTCTATTCCTTTAAACTTAAAAACTTAGTTATAATAGATGTTATGACTATTGCTTTTGGATTTGTATTAAGAGTTGAAAGTGGAAGTATAGCTACAGGGGTTCAGGTTTCACCCTGGTTGTTTTTATGTACGATACTTCTAGCACTGTTTTTAGGTTTAAACAAAAGAAAAAGTGAGATTGTAGCTTTAAAGGACAAGAGCAGTTCCTCTAGAAAGATATTAGAGGAATATTCCATTAAAAATATTGATAAAATGCTAACAATAGTAAACCCATCGGTACTTATGGCTTATTGCCTTTATACTTTTAGTTCCACACAAAGTAGAACTATGATGTTTACTATTCCTTTTGTATTGTATGGTATACTTAGATATGAATATTTAATGGATAAGGAAAACATAGGTGGGAAGCCAGAGGATGTATTTCAAAAAGACATACCTTTTTTTATTGATATATTAATATGGATTATAGTTGTTATAGTTATAATATACTTTAAATTATAGAAGGGAAATTAGTTTTAAATGAAAACTAAAGTTTTTGAATACAATTATTACCAAGGAAATAGTCATATATACAGTAATAGGTGGTATTATTATATAATGATGGCTTTAGGTATGGCTTTATCCATACTATGGGTGATTTTTGTGAATGCCAAGCCATTTTCAGATTTTGATTATTATTACAATTTAGCAAAAGAAATATCAAGAGGTCTTCCTTGGGGAGATACTTATACTTCTGTAGGCTATCCCATAGTTTTAGGAGGAATATTTAAGTTATTTGGAGCTAGTATATTAACGGCTAAAATATTTAATTTGTGTACTACTTTTATAAATTACCTGTGTTTTAAATTTATCTTATTTAAAGTGAACTTAAAGGAAATAGACAGGAAAATAATATTTGCACTATTTGTATTATTTCCTAATAACATACTCTTTAACAGCATTTTAGGTACGGAACTTATTTTTACAAGTATAATGCTTGCGGCAACTTGTCTTTATTTTAGTAACTTGAAGTGTAAGTATTTTTTTATAGGAATACTTACAGGACTTAATACGATGGTAAAACCTTTTTTTATAGTATTTTTCTTTGCTATATTTTTAGTAGATATAATAAAACATAAAAAATTGATTTGGGCTTTGAGAAACTCTCTTATCGTTTTTATAATGAGTATAGTTGTTATTTCACCTTGGATATATAGAAACACAAAATTAATGGGGCAACTTACTTATGTATCAAATAACGGTGGAATAGTACTCTATATAAATAATAATTCACAAAATCACTTAGGAAGATGGATGCCTGCGGCGGATGTGGAAGATTCTATTGTAAATAAACCTGAATATAAAAAGGCAAATAGAACACAGCAAAATAAAATTCTAAGTTCTGCTGCAAAGAAATGGATAAAAAGTCATCCTGTTGACTTTTTAAAACTCGGATTTAAAAGATTGTTTAGTACATATTTTTGTAGCGATGATGTAATGTATAGTACTTATGGCAGTGGAGTTAATAAGTCCTATATTCATACTCTGTTTATAATTGACAATAAGATAAGGGCAATTGTATTTTTATCTACTATCATATATGTTTTATTATATTTCGTAAGGACACTATATAGTATCTTTAAAGGTAAAAGTTATGAATTAGATAAATTTAAACTTTATTTAGTAGTGTTGTTTTTTATGTTTACTTCTGTTTATTTTGTAACAGAAGGACAGGGAAGGTATTCCTTCCCTGAAATATTTATAGCCGTTTACTGCTGCTATTTTTCTTTAAAATGCTTATTGTATTTATTATTGAAAGTTAAGGGGATAAGATCGTGATTGTATTGATATTGATATCGGTTTTTTTGGGAGCCATTGGACAGGTGCTTGTAAAGTATGGAGCAGTAAATCTGAATTTAAACTTTACTATAAAATATTTACTTCCAAGTATCTTAAGTATACTAAAAAATTTACCTGTTATGTTAGGAATTGCATCCTATGGGATAAGTTTCTTAATATGGATAAAGGTTCTAAGTAAGGTAGAATTAAGCTATGCTTATCCCATGGTTAGTTTAGGGTATATAATAACTATGATGTTTTCTTATTTCATGTTTAAAGAAAATATATCTTTTATAAGAATATTAGGAGTAGTTTTTATAATGCTTGGGGTAATACTTGTTTCAAGAAGTTAGAATAAAAAACTTTCACTTATCTTATTATAAGTAAAGGATGTTTTAAATCAAATTGTAATGGAGGAATAAAAATGATATTGTCAAAAAAAGCTGAGAAAATTCAACCATCTATAACTTTGGCTATAACGGCTGAGGCTAAAAGAATGAAATCAGAAGGAATCGATGTAATAGGTTTTGGAGCAGGAGAGCCAGATTTTAACACACCGGAAAATATTCAGGAAGCTGCAATAGAATCTATGAAAAAAGGGTGTACAAAATATACTCCAGCATCTGGTATTTTAGAATTGAAAGAGGCTATTGTTAAAAAATTCAAAAAAGATAATGGATTAAATTATAATATAGATCAGATTATAATATCTACAGGTGCAAAACAGTGTCTTTCAAATGCGTTTTTAGCTACATTAAACCCTGGAGATGAGGTTATAATACCTACACCATATTGGGTAAGCTATCCTGAGCTGGTTAAACTTGCCGATGGTGTGCCTGTATTTGCAGACACAAAAGAAAAAGATGGATTTAAATATACTTTAGAAGCTTTAGAAAAAGCATATACTAAAAATACTAAAATAATTTTATTAAACAGTCCTAATAATCCAACAGGAACTATTTATTCGAAAGAAGAACTTGAAGTAATAGCTAATTTTGCAAAAGAAAAGGATTTACTAATTTTATCCGATGAAATATATGAAAAATTAATATATGGTACTACTGGACACATAAGTATAGCAAGTTTGTCAGAAGATGCTTGCAATAGAACAATTGTTATAAATGGAGTTTCAAAAACTTATGCTATGACAGGATGGAGAATTGGCTATGCTGCAGCAAATAAAAATATAATTAAGATAATGTCTAATGTGCAAAGCCATACCACTGGAAACCCTAATTCTATAGCACAATATGCATCAGTGGCTGCTTTAAATAGTAAAGATACCCAAGTTAAAAGCATGGTAAGTGAATTTAAAAAGAGAAGAGATTGTATGGTAAGTAAAATAGACAAAATGAAAGACGTTTCATGCTTGAATCCAGAAGGAGCTTTTTATGTAATGTTAAATATATCCAAGCTCTTTGGTAAAACTATAGATGGTGCAGTAATAAATAATTCTTTAGAATTTTCACAGAAGTTACTGGCAAAAGAAAAAGTAGCAGTAATTCCAGGTTTAGGTTTTGGGTTAGACGGATACATAAGGTTATCCTATGCTACATCCATGGAAAATATACAAAATGGAATGGATAGGATAGATAAATTTATATCTCAGTTAAAATAGCTCATACCAGCTTTTGTTATAGCGGGAAAAATTGTATTGAAGCGTAAATAAAAAATGGTATAATAGGTAGAAAAATATTTGTGACATTGTGGTATATAATATTAAAGTATAGAGGTGAATTAAATGAGTTCTAAAGAAGTTATAGTTAAAAGTTCCACAGGATTACATGCAAGACCTGCAACTCTATTAGTAAAAAAAGCTTCTTCATTTAAATCTGATTTATCTATAGAATTTGATGGAAAAAAAGCTAACATAAAGAGTTTAATTGGAGTTCTTTCATTAGGAGTAACCAAAAATTCTACAGTTAAGATTACTGCATCAGGTAATGATGAATCCCTAGCAGTAGAAGAGATTGTTAAATTAATAAACTCACTACAAGAGTAAGATAATTTAAAGTATAGATATAAGGGACTGTTCAAAGCAATCTAAAAAATTGCTATTGCAACACCCCCGTATATCTATTTACAGCTGTTTTTGGCTTTAAAAAGAAGAATAATCATATCTATTCCTGCAGTTCCTATAAGTATATACAATATTCTTCCAATTAAATTAACAGGGTCACCAAATAAAATCTCCACTATGTTAAAATCTAATAATCCTATCAGTTCCCAGTTTATGGCCCCGATAACTACTAAAATTAAAGAAACTTTATCTATTATACTAAGTTTATACATATTTTACTTACTAGGTGGGTAAACTTGCCCAAACCCAATAAAGTTCACCTCTTTCTTCTTTATTATTTCTTAATTAAAGTATATTAACTATATAATAAAATAGAACAGTTTGTACACTTTATTTATTGGAGAAATATTCAAGTGAATATAAACGTATAATACAGAAAAAATATATGGTATAATATGAATGATAAAAACAATTATATTACATACGTACGGAGGTATTTTAAAATGAGAGACACATACACTACTCCTTTAAATACAAGATATGCATCTAAAGAGATGAGCTATATATTTTCTGATGAAATGAAATTTAAAACTTGGAGAAAACTTTGGGTAGCTCTTGCAGAGTGTGAAAAGGAGCTTGGACTTAATATAACTTCTGAGCAAATAGATGAGTTAAAAGCCAATATGGAGAATATAAATTATGAAGATGCAAAAAAAAGAGAAAAGGAGGTAAGACATGACGTAATGAGTCATGTATATGCCTATGGATTACAATGCCCTAAGGCTAAAGGAATAATACATTTAGGTGCCACTAGTTGTTATGTAGGGGATAATACTGATCTTATAATTATGAGAGAAGCACTTTATATAATAAAGAGAAAAGTTATCAATGTAATAAGCTATCTTACTAAGTTTGCTTTGAAATATAAAGATATGCCAACTTTAGGATTTACCCATCTTCAACCTGCCCAGCTTACTACAGTAGGAAAAAGGGCAACTTTATGGATTCAAGATCTTTACTTAGATATTGAAAATATAGAATTTGTTATACAAAATATGAGGTTTAGAGGTGTAAAGGGAACTACTGGAACTCAGGCTAGTTTTATGGAACTTTTTAATGGAGATGAAGAAAAAGTAAAGAGATTAGATAAAATGGTAACTAATAAAATGGGATTTGAAAAGGAATTTATGGTTACAGGACAGACTTATACTAGAAAACTTGATTCAATAATATTAAATACTCTATCAGAGATTGCTCAAAGCGCATATAAATTCAGCAACGATTTAAGAATACTACAGAATATGAAAGAGATGGAGGAACCTTTTGAAAAAAATCAAATAGGATCTTCTGCTATGGCATACAAACGAAATCCTATGAGATGTGAGAGGATGGGTTCTCTTGCAAGATATATAATAGTAACAGCTTTAAATCCTGCTATAACAGCTTCAACCCAATGGTTTGAAAGAACTCTTGATGATTCAGCAAATAAAAGAATATCTATTCCAGAAGCTTTTCTAGCTCTTGATGGAGTGCTAAACTTATATATAAATGTATCAGAAAATATGGTAGTTTATCCTAAGGTAATTGAATCACATGTAGCTTCTGAACTTCCTTTTATGGCTACAGAAAACATAATAATGGAAGCTGTTAAAAAAGGTGGAGACAGACAGGAACTTCATGAGAAAATTAGAGTTCATTCCATGGAAGCAGCTAAAAAGGTAAAAGTTGAAGGGAAAAAGAATGATTTATTAGAGAGAATCATAGGTGATCCTTTCTTTAAAATGTCTGAACATGAAATACTTTCGCTAGTGGATTCTAAGAAATTTATAGGTAGGGCACCTGGTCAGGTAGTTGACTTTATCCAGCAGCAAATAAAACCTCTTCTTGATAAAAACAAAGACATTTTAGGAGAAGAAGCTGAAATAGATGTTTAAGGGATTTTCAAAGAAATAACCAGTCAGTATACTAGCCTATTTTTTATCATACTGCGTCGGTAGAACCCTTAGATAGGATTCACTATCTGCGGAACCTACCTCCTTGTCTGATAAAAAATATCCGTCGCATCTTTGACTTGTTAGTTTCTTTCAAATCCCTAAGCTATAGAATAAATATGTGAAAATAAAAATTAAATCTGCAACTTAAATTAAAGCCTTCATATTCTAATACTATAGGATTATGAAATTTACCCTATAGCCTTAGTTATGGAGGTGTTTTAAATTGTCTAGAAGAAATCATACAGATGATTTAATGCAATTAGTATTATATATGGTGCCAAAGTATATGAAAAGAATACAAAAATATAATAAAATGTATAATGAAGGTTCCGATTATGAAAAAGAGTACTATGAGCAGGAATATGCTGATAATAAAGAAATATTTGATTTTATAGAAAAAAATATTATAGAAAAAAATAAAGAAATATTAAAAAGTGACTCGGAAGATAAGACTAAAAAAGTTACTGAGAAAGACAAAAAAGTTGCTGAGAAAGATAAAAAAGTTGCTGAGAAAGATAAAAAAACTGCTGACAAAGACAAAAATGTAAAAGAGAAGAAAGAGGAAAAAGATAAATCAGAGGAAAAAAAGGATGACAATAAAAAGGAACCACCAAGAAAACATAGTTCCCATAGAAAAGACAAAGGTTTAAAAAAGTTGGATGGAAAAATTAAAAAAGATAGTTCTATAATGTTTAAAAATAAATGTATTTTAAACTGCAATTCGGGAGTGAGTGACTTGTTGAATAAATTGGCAAGCGAAAAATTAGACTTATATGTTAAAAATGATACAAGTGGTATTTTTAAACAGGTAAATGTAGTGCATTCAGATGGGGAACTTGTTAGATTTAATAGTGGAGACTCGGATATTGTAGTACCTATAAAAAATATAGTAGGACTATATTCTACTAAGTTGTCATCTATGGAAAAGCTATCAGAAGAAGACAACTATAAAATTAGCTGTCCACTTGAAAAAACTATGAGAGAGTATTTTAGTTCTTTAGAGGGAAAGGTTATAGAGCTTTGTACAAAAGGTGAAGAAAATTTTAAGTATTTAAAAAATAAAACTGTCACAAATGTAGGTAGAGGATTTGTAATAGTAGATAACAATACAATGGTGACATTTTACAATATATTATTTGTAAAAGAATTAAAGAAAGCAGAGGGGACACCAGATCAAGAAACTGACAATAAAAGGGAACGTACCTAAGTTTATAGGTACGTTCCCTTTTTATTATTGCTTGGCATTTTTTAACTTTTCAATGCCAATCTCTGTTCTCTTTATAGATTCTTCTTTACCAATAATATCGGCTATTTCAAAAGCTCCACCAGGGGTAGATTTTTTACCAGAAAGGCCAATTCGTACAGGCCATAGTACTACTCCGTTTTTAACATTCATTTCTGATATTAAGCCCATGCAGCATTTTTCTATATTTTCAAAAGTCCAGGGTGATAGTTCCTTAAACTTTGGAAGAATTTTTTCAAGTACTGTAAGTGAGCTTTCTAAATTTGATTTCATTCTCTTGTGTACATATATGTCTTCAGTATATTCTGGGAGTTCCTCAAAGAAATCTAGAAAGTCTGGTATTTCGCTCAATACTTCAACTCTTGTCTGGAGTAAACTACTTATCTTTAAAAAATCTAAGTCCTTTGAAATTACTTTTTTATAATAAGGAAGGGCAAGAGAATTGAACTCTTCTAAAGACAGCTTCTTTATATATTCTCCATTCATCCACTTAAGTTTTACATTATCAAATATGGCAGGTGATTTATTTATATTTCTATAGTCAAATTCTTTTACAAGTTCTTCTAAATTAAAGATTTCCTGTTCACTCCTTGGGTTCCATCCTAAAAGTGCTATATAATTAAGCACAGCTTCTTTTAAATAACCTTTTTCTATCAAGTCCTCAAAAGATGCATCACCGTTTCTCTTACTGAGTTTATTGTGTTCATCTTTCATTATTGGGGGACAGTGAACGTATATTGGAATTTCCCATCCGAAAGCTTCATATAATCTATTGTATTTAGGAGCAGAAGACAGATACTCGCTTCCCCTTACTACATGAGTTATTCCCATAAGATGATCGTCTATTACGTTTGCAAAATTATAAGTAGGATATCCATCAGATTTTATAAGTATCATGTCATCTAATTCAGAATTGTCCACAGATATGTTACCATAAATTTCATCGTTAAATGAAGTAACACCTACCTCGGGGTTGTTTTGTCTTATAACGTAAGGAATTCCTGCTTCTAAATTTTTTTCTATCTCTTCTTTTGAGAGGTGTAGGCAGTGTTTATCATATTTATAAGTATCTGAATTATTTCTGAGTGAGTCTAGTCTTTCCTTTGTACAGAAGCAGTAGTATGCTTCACCTTTTTCTATAAGTTCTTTTGCATATTTTAGATAAATATCAGTTCTCTGACTCTGTACGTAAGGGCCAACAGGACCTCCTATATCAGGTCCTTCATCATGTTTAAGACCTGTAGTTTTTAAAGTATCGTAAATTATATCTAGGGCGCCTTCTACAAATCTTTCCTGATCTGTATCTTCAATTCGGAGTATGAAGTCTCCACCTGAATGTTTTGCAATTAAATATGTATATAGCGCAGTCCTTAAGTTTCCAACATGCATATATCCTGTTGGACTTGGCGCAAATCTCGTTCTAACCTTAGTCATTCTTTTCACTCCCATGTATTTTAAAGTAAAAACCTTTCATCTATTTAGACGAACTATTTAGACGAAAGGTTGTAAGTTTGCTACTACCCTTAATAATATATAATAATAGAGATTTTGTGTCAAGGAAGTTTGGTAAGAACTATTTGTAAAATAGAGAAAATGAATATTAAATGTAGGTAGTATTAATATATGAAAGAAAAATAAGTATATCATAATAAATGGACATAAAAATAAATTTGACATATATGCTGTCTATTGATATAAATAATATAGCACATATATTATTTATACAGCATATATTTTAAATATAAAGATAAATGTTACATATAATAAAATAAAAGTACATAAATTTTTTATAGGGGGAAAAGATAATGTCCATAAAAGTTGGAATTAATGGTTTTGGAAGAATAGGAAGGTTGGTTTTGAGAATTGCCCAGGAAAGACTGAAAGACAATATGGAAATTGTAGCAATTAACGCAAGAGCGGATAATGAAACTTTGGCACATCTTCTAAAATACGACTCCTGCTACGGAAGATTTAATGGAAATGTAAAGGCAGCAGAAGATTCAATTATTGTAAATGGTTCTAAAATAAAAGTGTTTAGGGAAAGCGATCCTGAAAATTTACCTTGGGGTAAATTGGGTGTAGATATAGTTATAGAATCTACAGGAAAGTTTAAAGATAGAGAAAATTTATACAAGCATATAAAAGCTGGAGCAAAAAAAGTTATAATTACAGCTCCTGCGAAGGATGAAGATATAACTATAGTTATGGGAGTAAATGAAGAAAAATTTGATGTTAAGTCTCATAATATTATTTCAAATGCATCCTGTACAACTAATTGTTTAGCACCTTTTGCTAAAGTTTTAGATGACAATTTTGGAATTATAAGAGGTCTTATGACTACAGTTCACTCTTATACAAATGACCAAAAATTACTTGATAAAACTCACAAGGATTTGAGAAGAGCTAGAGCTGCAGGAGAATCTATAATTCCAACTACTACTGGAGCAGCTAAGGCAGTGGCAAAGGTATTGCCTAATTTAGAAGGAAAATTAAGTGGTTATGCCCTTAGAATACCTACACCTACAGTTTCCGTTACAGACTTGGTTTGTGAGCTTTCAAAATCTGTTACGGTAGAAGAAGTAAATGAAGCTTTTAAAAAAGCTTCTGAGGGACCTATGAAAGGAATACTAGGATATTCTGAAGAACCACTGGTGTCCATAGATTACAAGGGAGACGACAGATCTTCTATAGTAGATGCTCTTTCAACTATGGTGTTAAAGGGTAATATGGTTAAGGTAGTATCCTGGTATGATAATGAATGGGCCTATTCTTGTAGAACTGTAGAATTGGCAAATTACATTGCAGACAAGATGGAGAAAGTTAGTGAAAAGCCTATGGATATGGTTTCAGAAGGAATTTAAAATATCAATCAAATTTTCATCTAGATGGAATCCTATAAATAAAAAAAATTGTTCCTATGAAATTTCATGGGAACAATTTTTTATTTTAAATTTAAAATGGACTATATGTTATAAATAATTACGTCTATTAGAACGTCTTTTATTTATAGATGCTAAGATAAAGATAAACAGTAGTACAAGTATAAAAATTGCAGCGTAAAAGGGAATAATATTTTTAGCTAAGGTATATTTTGGCAGATTTGAATAAATATTATAATTCCTGGAGAATTCACGCTGGCTTACAGTAAGTGTCCCCAGGGGAACTTCGCCTTTTAGAGCTTTTACAGAGGTATTTTTGATGTTTATTGTTTCCTTTAAGTCTTTTTTATTTAAATCATTATTATAATATGTTACATCATCCTTAATTTTAATAGGCACGTCTAAGCTTTTTTTAATACCTATAAAAGAAATAGGATTGTAGCTAATTTCTTTCCTTCCTAATATGGAATTTTTTTCATGTAAAACAACAGGATCTTTTGAATAACTCCAATTTATTATTTTTTCCATATCATCAAATACATAAGTGTCTGCAGGATCATAAACAGAGTCCATTACGACTCCTACTATTTTTCTCCCATTCCTGTCATAAATTGCAACTAGACATCTTCCAGCTGGTTCAGTATATCCGGTTTTACCTGCAATGCATCCATCTTTGCCTAAAAGTTTATTTGTGTTTTTGATGGGAAAAGCAAGACCTTTTGTAGTTTTTATAGTGTTTGCAGGTCTCTCCATGGCCTTTTGTACACGTGGAATTTTAAAAGCTTGTCTCGCTATGACACTCATATCGTAGGGTGTAGTATAGTGATCTGGATTATGGAGACCATTTGGTGTGACAAAATGAGTGTTTTTTAAATTTAGTTTTTTTACTTCTTCGTTCATTTTGTCAGAAAATGTAGATGCATCCTTAGATACATTTTCTGCTACGACGTATGCTAGATCATTGGCAGAATACATCAAAAGTCCGTCCATTACATCTTCAGCAGACATGGTATCACCTACCTCTATTGCATGTAAATCTCTATTTAAAGAGGATGGTGGTTGAGATTTAGCATCAGCCGTGTATGTTAGCATATCCCCTGGTTTTTTATTTTCTTCAAGAAGAATAGCTGTTAAAAGTTTTGTAGTACTAGCAGGGTACATTTTAATATCTGCATTTTTTTCATATATTATTTCATTTGTCTGCATGTCCACTGTTATGGCTGCTTTACCATATATTTCAGGTAGTGCAGCTGAATTATCAGCAAATACATTAAAAGATAAACAAAATATGAATATAAATGTAAGTAATAAACTAGTATTTTTCCATTTCAAAGTACATCACTCCACTTATTTAATATTTATGTATATGTTTTATTAAAAACGGTATATAATTAATACAGTATATAATTAATTATGATATTTTAAAGTATAACATTATAAAATTTATTTTACAATTGAAGGTTATTTGATTTTAGGAGGAGAAGAAATGATAGACAAAATAAATAGTATATTTAAATCTAGAAAACCAAATATACTTGGACATTATAATAAAAATTCAGTAATGATTCCCTTATGCAGCAGGGGAGAAGAATTAAATTTGCTATTTGAAGTAAGGTCTTTAAATTTAAAACATCAGCCTGGGGATATATGTTTCCCTGGAGGAAAACTGGAGAAAGGGGAAACTCCAAAAGATACAGCTATTAGAGAGACCATGGAAGAGTTAAATTTGAATAAGGAAGATATAGAGTTCATAGGAGATATGGATTACCTTGTTACTCCTTATAACTTTATAATGTATCCTTTTATATGTAAGCTAAATAAGGAAGATATAACTCCAAGTAAGGAGGAAGTAGATCATGTTTTTGAGGTACCTCTAAAGTTTTTTATGGAAAAAGAACCTGTATTGCATAAACTTAAAATAGTTCCACATCCAGAGGAGGACTTTCCCTATAATCTCATAAGAGGTGGAGAAAACTATAAATTTAGAAGGGGAAAAATGCCAGAATATTTTTATATATATGAAGATTATACTATATGGGGATTTACGGCACTAATAATAAAAAAGTTTACGGATATAATTAGAAATGAGATGTAATTTATTAACAGGCTTGTTAGCGTCTTTAGCGTTTAAAAAGCGTTATCCAGAGACGTAGCCGTAAGATAGAGGGACAGGTAATAAAATTTACTACCTGTCCCTCTATAACTTATGTAAATATTATTCTACATAAGTTGAAGAATATTTACTAAGGAGTTGATGTTTTAAATTCCAAAGATTTTCAGATAAATCTACATTGTAATGATGAGGGTTTTCAAATCTCAGCACTTCAGGCCACAGTTTGGATACTTCTTCTTTTGATCTATTTTTTATGTCTAGTACATCAGGGCAGGTATATACAAGTTTTCCCTTATCAAATATTTTTACTCTTAAATCTTTTATATAGTAATTTCTTATTTTTTTCTTTTTCCATGTAAAAACTGGATCAAATAGTTCTATAGGCTCATTTTTATTTATTTTTTCATTTTCTAAGGTTATTAAATCTGCAATTGCTATATCTTGTTTTTTACTATAAATTCTATATACTTTTTTAAAGCCAGGGTTAGTTATTTTCTCCTCATTTTCACTTATTTTTATTTTAGGTATTATATTACCCTTGCCATCCTCTATGGCAGATAGCTTGTACACTCCACCAAATACTGGTTCTGATCTTGCAGTTATAAGTCTCTCTCCTACACCAAAAGAATCAATGCAGGCACCTTCTCTAAGTACATCAGTTATGATAAATTCATCTAATGAGTTTGAAATAACTATGTCTACATCTTCAAGATCAGCCCTATCCAGTATTTTTCTGCATTCTTTTGTTAAGTAAGTTATATCTCCACTGTCGATTCTTACTCCCTTAGGTTTATGGCCATTTGGAATCAAAATTTCTTTGAAAACCTTTATAGCGTTGGGTAGACCAGATTTCAGTACATTGTATGTATCAATGAGCAGCACACAATTATCAGGATATACTTCAGCCCAAGATTTAAAAGATTCATATTCTGAAGGGAAAAGTTGTATCCAACTGTGAGCCATTGTACCTACAGCAGGCATACCAAACATCTGCTCAGATATAGTGCAGGCAGTGGAACTACAACCACCTATAATTGCAGCTCTAGCACCATATATGGCTGCATCAGGAGCTTGAGCACGCCTAGAACCAAATTCCATTACAGGTCTGTTGCCTGCTGCTCTACAAATTCTACTTGCTTTTGTTGCAATTAGAGTTTGGTGATTTATAGTTAGAAGTATCATGGTTTCAACAAATTGAGCTTGAATAGCAGGACCTCTTACAGTTATTAGTGGTTCATTTGGAAATATAGGAGTTCCTTCAGGTATTGCCCATACATCACAGCAAAATCTAAAATCTTTCAGGTAATTTAGAAAATCTTCTGAAAATTGTTTTTTGCCCCTGAGATATTCTATATCTTCATCTGTAAAACTTAAATTTGACAGGTATTCTATAACTTGTTGAACACCTGCCATTATGCAATAACCTCCTCCATCTGGAACCTTTCTGAAAAACATATCAAAATAGGCTATTCTATTGCCCATATTGGTTTTCAAATACCCATTACCCATAGTAAATTCATAGAAATCTACCAGCATTGTGAGATTCCTTTCGTTTCTCACATTAAAGTTCTTTGTGCTTTCCATAATGAAAATCTCCTCTTATTTATGTTTTAATTATGATAAAAAAATATATATATATATTGTAATACTTAAATTAACATATTACAAGGTTGTACATTTAAGGGATTTTTGAGGTTTATTTAAGTAGTTTTTTCTTTGGAAATAAGCTTGTTTTTAAGCCATCGGGTAGAATTTAATCAAAACTGATGCTTAAAAATCATTATTCTATAGCACAGGCTGCACAACCTTTTCTCTTGGATATTTTGATTTTCCTGAATTCCATTTTTAGTCCATCGTATATTAAAAGGTGTTCTGCAAGAGGATTTCCTATATGAAGAATACATTTGATGGCCTCCGTAGCTTGAATGGTGCCTATAACTCCTGGTGAAGTGCCAATTATTCCAACTTGCTTTGAAGTGGGAACAGCACCATCTAGGGGTGGATTTACAAAAACACACCTATAACATGGTCCTTTACCGGGAATATAAGTCATGGTTTGCCCTCTAAAGCTTATGACACCTCCATGGGAAAAAGGTTTTTTTAAGGCAACACAAGCATCGTTTATGAGAAATTTTGACTCAAAGTTATCCGTACAATCCAAAATAAAATCATAATTTATGTCATTTATTATATCAGTTATGTTATTGTGGCCAAGATATTCATTATAAGTTATTATATTTATATCAGGATTTATATTGCTTAAGGTTTCTTTTGCAGATAAAAGTTTTGGTTTTCCTATATTTTTTGTCATGTGTATTATTTGTCTTTGAAGGTTTGACAGTTCTACTTTATCAAAATCTACAAGTCCTAGTGTCCCGATACCTGCTGCAGCAAGATATGCAGAGGCTGGGGAACCAAGCCCTCCAGTACCTATAATTAATATCTTGGCATTTAAAAGCTTTTCTTGACCGGTTTCGCCAATTTCTTTTAGTGCCAGGTGTCTTGCATACTTTTCTCGCTCTTTATCTGTTAATGGCATTTATATAACCTCCATATTTTTAAAATGCTTTTTTAAATTATAGGTTGCAGTGAAAGGGTCACTTGACGTCATTACTAGAGACATAACTGCTGCGCCGCAAACTTCGGTTTTCAGTACCATATCTATATTACTTTCATTTATCCCACCTATTGCAATAACTGGAATTGAAACGTTATTTAAGATTTCTTCTAAAAATGAAATACCTCTGCCTCTCATACCTCTTTTACAATTTGTTTCAAAAATATGTCCTGCTAGGAGATAATCAGCACCTTTTTTCTGCGCATTTACAGCTTCTAAAGTACTGTGTACAGACACACCTACAGTGCACTTTAATTTAAGATTGCTGTTCATATAGTTTTGATAACTTGTATGAAATCCGCTGGAGTTTACCTTTACAGCAGCCTGTATATTACCGTTTATTATCAAAGGTATATTTTTAGAATCTGTAATTTCTTTTATTTTCTCAGCAATTGGAACTAGCTGGCTAAAAGTAAGATCTTTTTCACGCAGGATTACTGCACCTGCACCTGCACATACTGTACTTTTTATTATATCAATCATGCTTTTATTTTTTATAAGTTTTCTGTTTGTTACTATATATAATTTTTTGTTCATGACACCATAGGTTCCCAATCTTTCATTACAGGGAAATACCCCTTACTTGTTATTGCTTCTCTAACTTCTTCAAGGCTTCTTTTGTCCGATGTATCAAATTGCTTTTCACCTGGATTTTCTTGGGTATGGCCTCCAACTTCTGTAGATACACCAGCTGACATTTTGGTGACTCCAAGAGGTATAAGGTTATTTCTCATTTCTGAGCATTCTCTTGTAGTTATATTGGTGCCTGACCTTGGAATAAATAATTTAAGTGCCAGTAGTATTTGAACCACAGTTTTCTCGTCTATTTCGTGAAGATCGTTAAATGATCCTGCATGAGGTCGTATTCTTGGAACTGAAAAGTTAACATCTACTCCAGAAAACTTTTTTTGGATATATGCACCGTGAAGTCCACCTAGAAAAGCTTCCTGACGCCAATCGTAAAGACCATAAAGTGGACCAAGACCTACAGAATATACGCCGGCTTCACAGGCTCTTTCTGGAGTTTCCAGTCTATATCTATAATTTTTCTTTGGGCCTCCAAGATGTACCTTTGAATATAATTCTTCGTTGTAGGTTTCCTGATACATGGTTAAACTATCTGCACCAGCTTTAACAAGTTCTTCATATTCCTCTTTTTTAAGAGAATATATTTCAAGGCATATGGAACTGAAATATTTATTGAGTATTTTAACACAATCTTTTATATAGGAAACAGGAGAGTATTTTCTGGATTCTCCAGTTAAAAGAATTACATGTCTAAATCCCATGTCATGTACAGCTTTAGCTTCTTTTTCAACCTCATCAAGAGATAGAACTTTTCTGTTTATATCATTTGTACAATTGTACCCGCAGTAGACGCACTTGTTCTCACAGTAATTTGCAACGTACATTGGGGTATATATGAGCACATTTTTCCCAAAGTATTTTAAGGAAATGTTGTGAGCCTTTTGAGCCATTTCTTCAATATGTTTTTCTGCAGTAGGTGAAAGCAGGGCTAAAAAATCGAATTTGTCTAGTTTATCTTTAGCAATTATTTTTTCAATTTGCATATCTGTAATACCTTTAAAAAAACTGTCATAATCAAAATCTTTAAAAATTTGAACTACATCATAAAAAGTCATTTTAACACATCCTATCTTATCTTAAAAATCCTGTAAGTGGTGATGAGGCACTGGCCAGTTCCTTTCCTATACCAGGTTTTGAAAGAAAGGCTTTTCTACCTGCCTGAACTGCTAGCTTGAAAGCCTCAGCTATGAGTACAGGATTTTCCGCTGTTGCAAGGGCAGTATTTGCAAGTACTGCATCTGCACCCATTTCCATGGCTTCTGCGGCGTGAGAAGGCTTTCCTATACCTGCATCTACAACTACAGGAATATCTATTTCGTCAATTATGATTTTTAGAAGTTCCTTGGTTTTAAGGCCTCTATTTGTTCCTATAGGAGCACCTAAAGGCATCACTGCAGAGGCACCGGCCCCTACAAGTCTTTTTGCATCCATCAGATCAGGACTTATATAGGGAAGTACTACAAAACCTTCTTTTACAAGAGTTTCAGTGGCTTTTAAAGTTTCATAGTTATCAGGAAGTAAGTATTTGCTATCTGAAATAACTTCAATTTTTACCCAATTTCCACATCCTGTTGCTTTAGCTAAATGAGCAAGTCTTATAGCTTCTTCTGCATTTCTTGCACCAGATGTATTTGCTACAAGTATGCAATCTTTATTTATATAATTCAATATGTTGTCTTTTGATTCTGTAGCATGTATGTCGATACGTCTTAAGGCTACAGTTATAACTTGTGCTTCAGAGCTTTTTATAATATCGGGAACTATTTTGTTTGATGAAAATTTCCCTGTCCCAATGAAAAATCTGCTTTTTATCTTTTTATTTGCTATTACAAGTTCATCCATAAATTTAATTCTCCTTTAATTTTAGAATGTTATTTTAAGGGCTAATGATTTAGCCGCCGCCAACATAGCGGATAATTTCTACTTTAGAAGTGCTTGAAAGCTTTTTTATTTTATAGTCATCTTTGTTTATTATTTCTAAATCAACTTCAACTACAACTGTTTCTTCATTTACATTTAACTTGTCCAGCAATTCAGATACAGTTATATTGTTCGTAAAATTTAATTCTTCTCCATTTACAATCATTTTAAGGCCTCCTTTCAAAAAAATAAGGGAAGCAGATAAATGCTTCCCTTAAAAAATTCAAGTATGTTTGTTAAATTCCCTACGTTGGCATTATCCAAATCAGGTCAAAGGGTAAAAGATAACATCTTACTCTCAGCACATTTTATGTGCTCCCCTATAAAATTATATTTATTTTTAAAAATAAGTAGGAGTGTTTAATATTGTAAACACTCCGTCAAAGTACATTTTAATTAATTTGACTCCCTACGGTAGTGTTAACTACATCAAGTTCAAAGGGTCAGGTTTTACCTTCTCAACCAAACTGGTTCCCCCGCAACAATTTATTAACTTATAGGTATATAATACAACTTAATTTTATATATGTAAATACTTTAAAATTTTACCGAGCATAGAGTTTGAGTACTTGTAAGTATTAACTTATTGGTAAGAATTAACTTTGACTGCATATAGGAACCAAATATAGGAATGATCTTTTTTAAGTTATAATAGTTTTTAAGCTATTTAAATTTAACAAGGATTAATGTCAGAAAATATATTGTATCTTCGTATTAGTATATGAGAAGCTTCTTAGGGATGTAAAAATGTGAAGATAGATGAAAATAATTTTATAGAACAGATAAAAAAGAAGAATCCAAAAGCTATTGAATTTGTGGTGGACAAATATATTAATTTGGTGTTTAAAGTAGTACGTACAGTATTGAATTCAAAGTTTGAAGCACAGCATTCGGAAGAATGTGTAAATGATGTGTTTTGGGCTGTGTGGAACAATAAGGAGAAAGTTAAAAATGATATGAAAGTAAACCATGATGGCAACTTTTTAATGGATTATGATTACTGGGCTGCTTATGATGACAAGGGAATTGAACTCATGACTAAGGGTTCAGGTGTAAGCGGCAATTCTAATACGGGAATATTTAACGTTGAAATGCAGTATAATAAACTTAGTAAAATTCCAAAATATTTAACCATTGTTCCATGCAAAATTACTCCTTCAGGGGGGGAATGTGTGGGCACAGATGAGAATGGTAAAGAGGTACATTACGCTGTTAAGAGTAAAAAATCGGCAGAAATAAGTAAGACAATTGATGGGGTGTATCCTATAGAACTTTCTCAAGGCAAAATGGGAAAAATTACAATAGAAAAAATAGAAACAAATAATGATAGTACTACAGTTAAATACAGAGTAGAAGGTAAAGCACCGTACTTCCAGGCACAAAGTCTCTGGATAAAAGATTCTAATGGAAAAGAAGTGGATTATAAAAGTTATGATATAAGAAAAGATGACAGCAAGCCAGATGAATTTGTAAGACAATTTAAGAAACTTGACCCAAACAAGAAATATACTATAGTTACTAATGATTTTAGCAACGTGGAGTTCAGAGAGGACTTGAAGTTTAAAATCAACCTTAAATAGTATTGTCTATTGATAAAAAAAATTGCATAATAGTATAGTAAGAAATATTTTGTGACGGAGGTTTTAAAATGGCTTTGAGAAATATACGTACTTTAGGTGATGAAATATTGAGGAAAAAGTGCCGAACTGTAGAAAAAGTTGACGACAGAATTTTAACTTTACTTAAGGATATGGCAGATACGCTGCATAACACAGGAAATGGAGCAGCAATAGCAGCACCACAAGTTGGTGTATTAAAAAGGGCAGTTGTTATAGACATGGGTGAGGGTATAATATACCTGATAAATCCAGAAATAATTGAAGAAGAAGGAAGTCAGGAAGTTATAGAAGGATGTTTAAGTATTCCAAATAAGTGGGGAAAACTGATAAGACCTGCAAAGGTGAAGGTAAAAGCATTAAATGAAAAAGGTGAGGAGTTTACAATAACGGGAGAAGGGGATTTAGCTAAGTGCTTATGCCATGAAATAGAACATTTAGATGGAATACTCTTTATAGACAAAGTAACAGAATTCTTAGAATAAGGATAAACATAAAAGTCTTGAAAATAATAAAAGTGGGTTCTCCGATAAAGTCGGAGAACCCACTTTTATTATTTTTAAATTTAGAGGCTAATATCTGCTGTGGGTGTCTCTTCCACAAACTTGGTAACCTTTTTCACTACTGTAAACCTTCCACTGTGTTGTTGCACCAAAGTCGTTGTTATTTATATTTATAGGTTCTTCATCCTTTTTTGATTTTTCCACTTTTTTATTATCAATTTTATCTCCTAATTTTTTTGCCATAGCAAACACCTCCTTTTATAGTTTTACTCCAAGATGTTTTTTTATGATATGTATCTTAAGGTATTATTTCCATAAAACTATTTTATCGGATTATTACATTTTATTTACTTAAATTTCACAATTTAAAATAATGAGATCTAAATTAATTTACAATTCACAGCTCACAATGCACAATTCCGGTAGATTTTTTTCCGCTAATGCTATGAAAAATCTAAAAACTAGGTAGTGTGAACATTAAATTTTTAGATTTTCTGTAACAACAGAAAATCGTCCTTAATTGTGAATTGTGCATCGTACATTGTGAATTGATTACAAATAACTGATAGAAAATGTTATAATTAACTAAATGGTAAAGATAACCTAAAATAAAAGAGAGTTCTAAATCATATTTTAGATAAAAGTAGCAGAAAATAAACATAAAATATTAAGTAAGGTGATATTATGGGAAAAATATACGGCTTTTATACAATGCCTCATCCTCCCATTGCGGTTCCTGAGGTAGGACGCGGCCAGGAGATAAAAATAAAAAACACGTTAGATGCCTGTTATAAAGTTGGTGAAGATATAGCATCTATAAAACCAGATACAATAATAATAATTACACCACATGGACCAATGTTTAGCGATGCAATTGCAGTGTCTTGTGAGGGCAATATACATGGTGATTTAGGGAAATTTGGTGTCCCTGAGGTGAGTCAGAGTTCAAATATAAATTTACCATTGACAGAAAAAATAATAGAATATTCAAAAGAACAAAATATTTTAATGGGAAAGATGACAACAAGGACTGCTCATCAATATGGAATTGAATATGAATTAGACCATGGTGCTTTAGTTCCATTGTATTTTGTAAATAAAAAGTATCCAAATTATAAGTTAGTTCATATAACTTATGGAATGCTTTCTAAAATGCAGCTCTATAAATTCGGAATGTGTATTAAAAAAGCTGTGGGTGAAGTCAATACTAAAGCAGTATTTATTGCAAGTGGAGATTTATCCCACAGGCTTACTAAAGATGGACCTTACGAGTACAGTCCTTATGGAGAAAAATTTGATAGAGAAATAACTTCACTGCTTGAAAAAGGTGATGTTTCAGGAGTATTCAACATGGATAGCAAGACTGTAAGTGAAGCAGGAGAATGTGGATTGAGATCTTACTATGTAATGCTAGGAGTAATGGATGGATGTGATATTAAAGGCAATATCTTATCTTATGAAGGTCCCTTTGGTGTTGGATATGGGGTAATGAGTTTTTCACTTAAAGATGACAATAGGGACACCTATAGTAAATTAGTAGAAGAAAGACAAAAAATAATTATAGGAAAAAGGGAAGCTGAAGATTCTTACGTAAAACTTGCCCGTGAAAGTCTAACTTATTATTTAACTTATGGAAAATATTTAAAAACTCCAGACTATATAACTGATGAAATGAAAAATAGTAAAAGTGGAGTTTTTGTATCCATGAAGAAGGAAGGTCAACTGAGGGGATGTATCGGAACTATTTTTCCAACAACAGAAAATACAGCTGAAGAAATTATCAGAAATGCTGTTTCAGCAGGAATACGTGACCCTAGATTTATGCCTGTTAGAGAAGATGAACTTAAAGATATAGATTTTTCTGTAGATGTGCTTACAAAACCAGAAAAAGCTTCAAAAGGGGAACTTGACCCTGAAAAATATGGTGTAATAGTGAAAAAAGGTTCTAGATGTGGTCTATTGCTTCCAGATTTAGAAGGAGTGGATAATGTAGATAATCAGCTTCAAATTGCACTTGAAAAAGGAAACATATCTCCAGATGAAGACTATACTATTGAAAGGTTTGAGGTTATAAGGCATAAGTAAAAGTTTTTGAGTATTGGAGGAAGATAACTTTTGTTACATGAAGGATTGTTTTATGAAAAGCAGGATGACAGGGTAAAATGCATGTTGTGTCCACATAATTGCATCATAGGTGATAAGAAGCAGGGAAGATGTTCTGTTAGAATCAATGAAAATGGTGTGCTTCAATCTACAAATTATGGTGAAATATCATCCATGGCGGTTGACCCGATAGAAAAGAAACCTCTATATCATTTTAAACCCGGCAGAAACATTCTATCCGTGGGAAGTTTTGGATGCAATTTCTCCTGTAGCTTTTGCCAAAATTATACCATAGCTCAGTATAGACCTAAAAGCCAGTATGTACCTCCTGATGAGTTAATAGAAGCATGCTTGGATATAAAAGATAATATTGGAATAGCTTTTACTTATAATGAACCTAGTATATGGTATGAATATGTATATGAAACATCAAAAAAGCTGAAAGAAAATCATCCGGAATTTAGCGTAGTTCTTGTTACAAATGGATATATTGAAGTAAAACCACTTGAAAAACTTTTGCCCTATGTAGATGCCATGAATATAGATTTAAAGGCATTTAATCCAAAGTATTATGAAAAAGTATGTGGGGGAGATGTTGAATCCGTACTTAAAATCATAAGTGAATCAGCCAAGAAGACTCATGTAGAAATAACTACATTACTTGTAAATGGTCTAAATGATTCTGCCTTGGAGGTGGAAAGTATTGCTTCCTATCTTGGAAATTTAGATAAAAATATTCCACTTCACTTATCGAGATATTTTCCAACCTATAAGATGGATAGACCAGCTACGGATATAAATGTAATGATAGAGTCGAGAAAAGTTGCAAAAAAGTATTTGAATTACGTATACCTTGGAAATGTTCAAGGTGTTGACAATTCTACATATTGTCCTAAGTGTGGAGAGCTTTTAGTAGAGAGAACTGGATATTTTACTGAAGTTCATATGGATAATAGCAAATGTCCTAAGTGTGGGTACAATATAAATATATTGTTCTAAATTCTAAAGCAGGTGACTTTGCTAAGGTTACCTGCTTTAAGGCATTTGAAAGAAAATACCAGAATTACGGTAAGTACTATTTAAGGTTCATTGGATAATAATTTAAAATGGTCATTCTAACCATTTCATTTGAGTTATTTATATATGTATGGGTTTTAGATGCATCAAATGAAATGGAGTCACCTGGACTTAAAACATATCTTTTGTTATCTGTTTCAAGAGTAAGTTCTCCATCAAAAATCAGTATGTATTCATATTCATTTTCACCGTGAGAATTTGAAGTATATGAACTTTTCACATCTAATTCAACTGTAAACAGTTCAAAATTTCTTTCGCTTTGAGTAGAAAAATGACAGTAAACTCTATACTTACCATCTTCACTACATTGCCTTATGGTATCATCTTTTTTTATTAAAGTAGTTTTACTTTTAGGCTGATCTATAAGTGCCGTATAGGGAACTTTAAGACCATTTGCCAATTTCCATATTGTATTTATAGTTGGATTTGACTGGCCCCTTTCTATTTGACCTATCATAACTTTACTAACACCTGAGAGTTCAGAAAGATTACTTAAACTAAGCTTTTTATCACTTCTAAGTTTCTTGAGATTTGAACCAATTATATTATTTAAATCCATTTTATTTCACCTCTTGACAAATATAACGTACAGTTGTATAAATATAGTATATCAAATTGTATTATAACGTACGATAACTATATTATAACATACACAATAGAATTATGAAATATTTAGGGGGCAAAAATGGCTGAACAAAATACAACTTACGCAAACAAAAATTCTTTTATAAGTGGGGCAATAGACTGTATTCCAACTTTATTTGGATATTTGAGCATAGGATTTGCCTGTGGGGTAGTGAGTAAATCCTGTGGCATGACTATCTCAGAAACAGTAGCTATGAGTACTTTCATATATGCAGGTTCATCTCAGTTTGCTGCTGCAGGAATGATACTGTCATCAGTATCAGTTCCAGGTGTGATTTTAACTGTCTTTTTAGTGAATTTAAGACATCTTTTAATGAGCGCATCAATAGCACCTTATTTTAGTAAAAATTCGCTTTTTAAAAATTTTACGGTAGGTGTACTTTTAACGGATGAAACTTTTGCACTTGCTTCGTCAAAGGCAAATAGTGAAGATAAAATAGATTACAAGTGGATGATGGGAATAAATTTAACAGCCTATGTGAACTGGATTTTTGCAACTTTTATAGGGGCATGCTTTAGCAGCTTGATATATGACTATAAAAAGTTTGGACTTGATTTTGCACTTCCGGCTATGTTTATAGGGCTCTTGATTTCCAGTGTGAAAGAAAATTCTAATTTAAAAAAATCCTATGCAATTATGATTTCTTCTGCTGTAATTTTGCTGTTTTCCATTAAATTTTTATCTGCAAACACAGGAATTATGATTGCAGCAATACTTGGAGTAATTATAGGGGGAGTGATAAAAAAATGAATATGTATATTTGGTACATAATTATAGGCGGCTGTGTAGTAACCATGCTTCCTAGGGTAATTCCTGTAATGTTGATTTCAAGAATTAATATAAATGATAGGACAGCAGAATTTTTAAAGTATATTCCTATCTCTATTTTGACAGCTCTTGTAGTGTCATCATTGTTTATTTCAAATAACAAATTTTCCATAGATATTTCTACTGTACTTGCATCAATTATAACTGCAGTAATTGCTGTTAAAAAGAATGACTTACTTTTAACTGTAATAGTAGGAGTAATATCTATAGCAGTGTTAAGAATGATATTTTAATTTTTTAACCTATGGTTAAGTTTTTTATATAATATTCAACTAACAATCCATTGGTATAAAAGTTTCAGTAAGATATACTAAGTGTTGTAGGGTCTTATAATAAAATTATGGAGTGAATACGATATGGATAAATTGCAGATAGGTGAAGTAATATTTAAACTTAGAAAAGAAAAGGGAATTACACAGGATCAATTAGGGGGATTTATTGGAGTATCCACAGCAGCAGTGTCAAAGTGGGAAAGTGGCAATTCCTATCCAGATATAACTCTTCTTCCTGTACTTGCATCATTTTTTAATGTCTCTATAGATGAACTTTTAAATTATAAAGTTGAACTCTCTGAAAAAGAAGTTATGAGGATATTTAAAGAATGTGAAGCTATGTTTAGCGGTGACGATATTGATGAAGGAATTAATAGATCCATGGAATACATATCAAAATACAAATCAAGTTATTATTTAAAACTCATGATAGGATGCCTGTTTAATATGTATTCATGGAAAAAGGGAGAAGAAAAAATAGAAAATGTAATGCTTAAATATTCTATTGAATTGCTTGAAGATGTAGTGAAAAATTGTAATGATACAAAATTAGTAGAACAAGCCTTATTTCAGCTTGGTGGTATTTATTCTTCAATTGGAGAAAATGACAAGGGAATAGAAGCTTTAAATAAAATTCATAAAAATGATTTTAATGTTGATTTTATGCTTGCAAATATATATATAGATAAGAATCAGATGAAAGAAGCGAGAAAAATATTTCAAGGCCAGCTTTGGAAAAACATGCATGGAATGAGTTTTGTATGTACGGGACTAGCTAAATCCTATATTAAAGATAAAAAGAATTTACATATGGTAGATAAATATTGTAACCTAGCTATAAACGTTAAAAAGGTACTTTCACCTGAATGTGATAAAATTCTTGGCATGCATATAGAATATATGAATTTTGCACAAATGTACCTTCAGTTTGGTGAAAATAAAAAGGCTATAGAAATGTTGTATAAATGGATAAATTATATTAAAAAGAATGATATAAATGCCCCAAAGGATTTTGCATCCACTTGGTGTTTTAATGAACTTTCAGAAGGAGAACGTGCTTTTACTTTGAATTTGTATGAAAATATGTCTAAAATTTTAGAGGATCCAGTATTTGATCCTATTAGGGAAAGTAATGACTTTAAAGCTATTTTAAAGGATTTAAATGAGATCACAAAAGCTTCATGTAACATTTAAATTTAAAATGTGTGAAAGCGAAAAATATTGCAAAAGAATAAAAAATTATTGTATAATAATGTTGATTTATTGTAAACAAAAGAAGGGAAGATGTTTATGCCATATATAAATTCAAGATTAACAATAAAGCTTTCATACGAGCAAAAAAAATCTATAAAAAGTGAAATGGGAAAAATAATTTCAGAGATTCCTGGAAAATCCGAAGAGTGGCTTATGGTAAGTTTTGATGATGATAAAACAATCTATTTTAGAGGAAATAAGATGGAAAAGGCTGCCCTTGTGGAAGTAAAAATATGTGGAACTGCTGAAAGGGTTTATAAAAATAAGGTTACTGATTTAATATGTTCTTTTTATGAATCAGAGTTTGATATACCAAAGGACAGTATATATGTAATTTTTAGTGAAATTAGTGATTGGGGATTCAATGGAAACTTATTCTAGACATTCAATTATAGGCTTGTGAAAGGCAGGTCTATTTTTTATGTAGGGCAATAATTTTAAGGAGAATTGGAAATGAATATTCAAATATTTGGAGTAAAAAAATGTTTTGATACAAAGAAGGCTGAACGTTACTTTAAAGAAAGAAGAATTAAATATCAGTTTATAGATTTAAACATTAAAGAAATAAGTAAAAGGGAATTACAAAGCTTAAAGGCAGCAGTAGGTATTGATAATTTAATAAATAGTAAGGCAAAAGAATATGATAAATTAAATGTTGGACTAATAAGGAGTAGCGATATAAAAGAAGAGATACTTTTAAAGAATCCAAAGCTTTATAAAACTCCAATTGTTAGAAATGGGAAACAGGCTACAGTTGGATATGAGCCTTCAATTTGGAGTAAATGGGAGTGAATAATATAATTTAAATATAAAGATATTAAGGGAAATAAAAATTATTAGCTAAAAATATTGAAGCATGATAAAGTAAATGGTGAGATAAGAAACATAAGGCTAGTTTAAGAAAGAGAGAGGGGAAAATGAAAATAGATAAAAAATTACTAAAATACTGTATATATGCAGGAGCAACAGTGCTTTTAATTTACGTTGCTATAGCGTTTCTAAATAATATAGGTAATATATTTATATTGTTATGGAACATGTTAAAAGGAACCATTGACCTTGTAAAACCTTTTTTTATGGCACTAGTAATTGTATACTTATTGAAACCAGGAGTGGAAAGTATTGAAAATTTCTTAGAAAAGAAAAAAATACTAAAAAAAGCATCGCACAGAAGAATAGTGGGAATTATAGGTGTGTATACATTAGTAGTAGCTATTTTTGCAGCCGTTATTAGTGGAATATATATTATGATTGGTGGAAAGCTTTCTCAAAATACAAGTATAGGAAATATGGCATCATATTTAAGTGAGTATTTAACTAACTCAACATTGTCAGTTAGTTCTGTTAGTGAAAAATTAAAAAGTTTAAATATTTCAATACCTACAGATTTAAATGATAAGATTGCTCAAATCGTAAGTTATGTACAATCCTATTTTTCTGCAAGTATAGGAGCAATGACAAATTCAATTGTGTCTATAGTAAGTAATATAGCTTTATTTTTTATAGCTATAGTATTAAGCATCTATTTAATACAAGATTCCGAGTACTTCATAGGTTTATGGAACAAAATCTTTAACCTTGCATTTGGAAAAAGTAAAGCAGGAAACAAATTAAAAGAAATACTACATGTTATGGATGTTACGTTTTATAAATATATACGAGGACAATTATTAGAGGCTTCTATGGTAGGAGTTTTATCAGCTATTGTACTGTACTTTATTGGAATAGATTATGCTTTAGTCATAGGTATTATTGCAGGTATTTGTAATATGATACCATATATAGGACCTATTGTTGGAACTGTTTTAGCAGTAATTATGGCACTACTAAGTGGGCAACCTATTACAGCAGTGTGGGCAATTATTGGAATGCTTGCAGTTCAGCAAATAGATAATAACTTATTGGCACCTAAAATCGTAGGAGATAGCGTAGGACTTCATCCTGTATTTACCATGATTGCAATCCTTGTAGGTGGGAATGTAGGTGGACTTATAGGAATGCTTGTAGCAGTGCCTACTGCCGCTTGCTTAAAAATATTGCTTGGTAAATGGTATGCTTCTTACATGGATAAATACGTTAAAGGGATAGAAAATAAATAGAAAGGAGATATGTTGCTTTGATTTTATCATAGAAGCTATATTTTACAGACTTTTTTTTATAGTCTCGATGAAATTAGCAATCAAGCTCAAAAACTTGAAAGTGTATCAATTGATTTATAGAAAAATATTAATTTTAAATTTAGGCTATGTTTTAATATAGTGTTGAAATTTAGCCTAAAAAATTATAGATGGGGATTGTCCACCTATAATACTCAATATAAGAAGATTATAGTTTTGTATAGTGCTTATTATAACATGTTTTATAAAATATTACATATACTATTGGGAAAAATTCAAATGACATATCGTATAATAAACCAAGTTTTGAAGGTTCAAATAAAACAAATGACATTAAACTATAAAATTATATTTATGATTGTACCTTCTCCTAAAGTGCTTTCTATATGTATATTTCCACCATGGGCATCTATTATCTGCTTGGATATTGCCATACCAAGGCCTGAGCCTTCTGTTGAAGCACTGGTATTTGTCCCCCTGTAATATCTCTCGAAAATGTAGCTTAAATCTTTTTTAGGTATGCCTTTGCCGTTATCCTTTATTGTAATGTAGATTTTATCTTTTTCATAAATTGAAATATCTACTTGGACATCCTCATTATTGTGGATTATAGCATTAAAAATTAAATTACTCAGGGCTCTTTTAAAAAACTTTTTATCAATGAAGGCTTTTATTTTTTCATTTTCGGGATAAAAATTCACATTCCTATTCGAGTACATTGGATGATTTAAAATTTCTACAATTATATTTTGCAAAAGAGAGGTTATATTTACCTCTTCTTTTTTTAGAGGAACAGCTTTATTTTTTAACTTGTATGTCAAATTTAAATCTTCTACTAGTGATTGAATATAGGAAGATTTATTGTAGATTATTTCTGAATACTCGTGAATTTCGTTTTCAGAAAAAGTATAATCCGGGTCCTTCATTATTTCAGCATATCCTTTTATAGAAGATAGTGGCGTCTTAACATCATGGGATATGGATGAAATCCAGGTGTTTCTCATTTTTTCAAGTTCTTCTCTTTTTGTTTTGCTTTCTTTAAGTGTTTTGCTTAAATTATTTAAATTAGAAAAGACATTTTTATAAACACCTTTTTCTGGATAACTTGTTTCGTAATTGCCTTTTGCAAGATTATTTATACCACTTATTATGCTTTGAAGCGGTTTAGCCATTCTCTTTCCAAATAGGAAATAAGCTATAATTATGGCTGCCAGTATATTTATGCACAGTAATAAAATAACACCATTCCAAAAGAAACTTTTTAAGGCAGAAGGATTAAATGTAAGAGTGTGTTTTGCCACACGATTAAGTGGAAAACCTATTATATAGGTGAAACTCTTGTTATTGTATTTCTTTTCACTTACAAACACAGATGAATTTGCTATATCGTATTTATAAATATGGGTATATTCTATTGGTGTGTATTTAGTAGGGACTGCTTTTGGTTTATTAAAAGAATATATTTCTTTAAAATTTTCATCTAATATTTGAACCCATCCACTAATTTTTAAAATTTCTTGTTTGCCATCTTTTTTTACAAATGGCACTCCATTTTTAAAGTCTATGTATTTGGAAAAGTTTAAGGTAATCCTTTCGGGGGCTAAACTAGTTAAATTTTCATTGGTATATACAATTACCTCATTCCAAACAATTAAATTTATGAATAACTCAATTATGACTATAAATATTAGTGTTATGAGAAATTTTGTAGTCAGGGTCCAGTTGGTTTTAATTTTACTTATAATTTTCATTTATAGTTACCTCAAAATTAAGATTATCAAGAGATTCTTAGGTTCAGGTGGAGTTTGCTTATAAGGAATACCTTTTCTCCATCTGAACCTTAGAAGAACTTATCCAGGCGCGTAGCAGTGCTTATCCCCCACTTTGAAGAAGATGGGGGTGTTAGCAATGGTAGCGATCGGATAAAAGTTGAAATATTAAATGACAAGTACTGATGATAGTTACCTTTGTTATTTATTATTTGCTAATTTGTTATTTAGAAATAATAAGCTTGTATCCCAGTCCCTTAGCAGTGACTATGTATTTTGGATTGGAAGGGTTATCTTCTAATTTTTGTCGTAGCTTTCTAATATGAACCATTATTGTGTTGTCATATCCCTCATAGTTGTCATTCCAAACTTCATCGCATATCATTTGCTTGGTTAGTATTTGATTGGCGTTTTGAGCCATATAACATAAAAGGTGATATTCCTTTGGAGTAAGCACTACATTTTTATCGGACTTTGATACTTCACCTTTTTCCAGATCAATTACTATATCTCCAAAACGTATCTTTTCCTTTTTCATGGACATTTCATTTTTAATATATATGTTTCTTCTCAAATGAGCTTTAATTCTAAAGGCAACTTCTTTAGGGCTAAAGGGCTTAGTTACATAGTCATCTGCACCTAGTCCAAGGGCAAGTATTTTATCTACATCATCAGATTTTGCAGATAAGAATATGACTGGAACAAAAGAAAAACTTCTTATATTTTTGCATACCTCAAAGCCGTCCATATCCGGCATCATTATGTCCAAAACTACTATATCAGGTTTTTCAGATTTACATAAGTTTATACCCTCTGTGCCATTTTCAGCCTTAAATATTCGTCTAAAACCTTCTTTTTTAAGCACTGTTTCCAGGAGCTTTAACAGTTCCACTTCATCGTCTATTAAAAGTATTTTCCTATCTAGAATGTTATCGTACATGGTTATCTCCTTTAACTATCAATTGTCAATTTTATTATAACATTATTTATATATTGTTTAATTAAGTAGAAAAATTTTAAGGTTCCGTTAAGGTTTAGGTAAATGAAATTTAAGCTTGCAGCTTTATTATAGGGTCATAAGTTAATTGAGGGAGGAAATTATATGTCAGAAGAAATTCTAGAAACAAAAAATTTAACAAAAAATTTTAAGGACTTTAAGGCAGTAAGGGGAATAGATTTATCAATAAAAAAAGGTAGGGTATATGGATTTTTAGGTCCTAATGGTGCAGGAAAATCTACTACTATAAGAATGCTCTTAGGACTTATAAAGCCTACAAGGGGACAAGTTAAAATCTTTGGCAAAGATTTAAGAAAAAATAGAATGAGCATTTTGAAAAAAATAGGATCTATGGTTGAAGCACCATCTTATTATGGAAATCTAACAGCATATGAAAATTTACAGGTAACAGCAGAACTTTTAGAACTTGATCGTAAATATATTGATGAAGTTTTAGAAGTTGTAAAACTCACTGAATGGAAAGATAGACAGGCCAGTAAGTTTTCACTTGGTATGAAGCAAAGACTTGGTATTGCCCAGGCACTTATATCGAAACCAGAACTTTTAATACTGGATGAACCTACTAATGGGCTTGACCCATCTGGAATTCATGAAATAAGAGGACTTATTAAAGAACTGCCCAAACTCTATAACATGACAGTTATTATATCAAGTCATAATTTAAGTGAAATTGAACTTATAGCAGATGATATTGGAATTATAAATAGAGGCAAGATGCTATTTCAAGGGACTCTTGAAGAACTTCATTCAAAAAGTAAAAGTGAAATTTGTATAGAATCTAAGGATTTAAAGAAGATAAAAGATACATTAGATAACTGTGGATATAAGTATAAAGTAAAGGACAAAGATATTTTCTTAAAGCCTGAAGGAAGAGAGCTGGATGAAATTTTAAAACAACTGATATTAAGTGGCAATAAAGTGTTCAAGTTTGTAGAAGTACAAAAATCTCTTGAAGAAATATTTCTTGACCTCACTGAAGGGGGAGAAAATATATGAGATTTATGCCAATTTTAAAATCTGAATTGATGAAATACAAAAGGTCAGTACTTTGGAAAGGTGTATTTTTTATTCCTGTTCTCTCATTTCTACTTTTATTTATGGATTTACATTTTAGATGCAGCTTTTTAATGTCAGATAATCATATAAAGTATTTAGCTCAAATTGGAATTTACGGTAAAACAGGTGCTCTGCTTTATGAAAGTCACCTTGCTACGTTATGGTGCATACTTTTAAATTTGTCTATCGTCGTGGTAGCAGTTATAGTAAATTATACTGAATACAGCGAAAACACCTGGAAGCAAATAATAGCGAGGCCTGTTGAAAGAAAGAAAGTTTATTTATCCAAATGGATTGTAGTACTCATAGCTGCTGTTATATTAGTGATATTAAATGGAATATTTTTAATGATTATAAAAAGTTTGTTTCATATAGATGGCAGCTGTGCAGTGATTTTTAAATACATTGGAATGGAATTGTGTACGACATTAGGTGTAGTGAGTTTTCAGCAATTTATAAGCTGTTATATGAAAAATTCTCTAGCATCAGCAGCTGTAGGATTTGCAGGAAGTATAGGAGCCTATATGTTTGCACAGAGCAAATTACTTTCATATATAGTCCCATATGCTAATGTTCTACTGGCGCTGCCTTCAGGAGACAGTAAAGATGCATATACTGCAGCTTTCTTTGGAATAGTGTCTGGAATCATATGGCTTGTAATTGGAATTTTAGAATTTAATAAAAGGGATATTAAATAGGGAGTGAGCAGTATGAAAAACATATATAAAGTAGAATTACTAAAATTAAGACATTCAAGAATACTTAACATAGTGATGTTTCTTCCACTGTTTTTTGTAATACTTGGTTTTACAAATTTTATAAGATATAAAAAGCTTTTTACAGAGAAAGGTCAAAATGTATGGAGCCAGGTATATACTCAAAGTTCCATATTTTATGGGTTGTTTATTATAGGGTTGTTTATCACAATTGCAATTGCTGTTTTGGTTAGAATAGAAAATAGTGAAGATAATTTTAAAAGGATGCTGACGCTGCCTGTGAAAAGAAGTGAATTATATATAGCAAAGCTTGTTGTAGGCTGCGGTATAGTATTTTTAAATCTTATATTATTTATGCTTCTTACGATCTTAGCAGGTGCAGTTATAGCACCACATAGCCAAACTATGCCAAGGGAAATGATATATGCTCCGCTGCTTGCCATTATAGCTTCGCTGCCTGTTATAGCAGTTCAATATTATCTGAGTATGAAATTCAAAAATATTGCAGTACCACTGGGAGTAGGACTAGTTTTTTCTTTTCCCTCAGTTCTCATTGACAATACCAAGTATTGGATGTTATTCCCCTGGGATTATCCAGGAAGGGTATTACTAGGTGGTTCAAATGTAAGTTTCAATTTTCCACCATATATGTATGCAGTATCAGTTATTTTATTTATAGTAGTTACGTTAATTGGAATGTGTGAATTTAACAACAGAGATATTTAACTTACTTTTATATTAGATATTTACGCAGGAGTACCTTGATCAATAACATAACCTCAAAGTTTAAAGTATGATTTTAAAGACTTAGAAAAGAAATTGTTGTATGGAATGATTAAGTGTTAATTCAACAGAAGTATAGTTGTGTGGAATTAGATCAATTCTAAAGAAGATTTAAATGCAAAGTACATTATTAATGTGAATTTTAGGCGTTTTCAATGTTGCACAACATACTTTTGTAACATTCAGTTTCCTTATTTAACAACGATTTTCTGCATTCTACATGGAAAGGCTAAATTAAATATTACTTAATACGAATAATTGATATTGTTATGTAACATAAATTCTACTTTGCCACTGGTTATATGCTTGCTTCCATTACCCCGTATTAAGCCAAATAGTGTTTTTTTATATTTTTTTAAACAAAAGTGGTAATTAATATAAACTTTATCATATATTATACGATTATCCTTTATAAAGGGGATGTGTTAATAATGAAAAATAAGTTTTTAAGTAGTTTACTATGTGTATTTTCTTTTCTATTTATTTCATCAAGTACGGTGTTTGCAGCTAATACAAGCAATGTAACAGGCTCTTCAACATCGAACAATTCTACAAATAAAATTATTCATAAATTATCTAATAAAGATTATAATAAACTTAAATTACAAGTTTCACAGTTTGTAAAAGAGAATCAACTAAAATCTAATCTACCATCAACCAAAGATAAGACCCAAAATATAAAATTACAATCGTTTGGTGGACCTGCGCCTAAATTAACTTCTTTATATGTATATGGAATATTATCAGATCAATATGGATTTGAACAACGAACTTCAGATAGTCAATTAGCGTCTCGTAATAGCTATGCTAATATAACAGGAAGTGAATATGTTGTTACAATTGAATACGGATATGGTATTTCTGGTATAGCAAAAATGGATACACACCAGCTTACATGTGCTGAGACTGATACTATAAATGAATTAGGAGAAATCAATGGTAAAGGTACAGTTATAGGATTTATTAATTTTTGGGATGCAAGTACTTACAGAATAGGGACATTCACTTATGAAAATACATCTGAGAATTATCCGTATAATGAATTATCTACATTTTTTAATATTAAATAACATAGGAGGCTTTTATATTGATAAGTATAAATAATTCATATTATAAAAATAATCCTTATGATTATTTTAACAAAGCGATTACTAACAAAGATACTGATAATAACAATGAAGCATTTAATATACATGATAGTACTGTTTCACAACTAATGGGAGAAGATAGAAAATTGCTTAAAGAAGAGAAAATTACACAAAATGATTATGGTTGTATAATGATTCATGCTTTTGTATCAAGAATACATATAATAAATGGAAGACCAGTACTAAAGATTAATGGTGATTATAGTCAAGATTGGGCATCTACATTTAGTCAAATACAAACAAGTCATAAGAGTTCTGGATTGTCTCAAGATTACGATGAAGATAAAAGACTTCAAAATATAATAACAAGTTTAGAATAATAAATAATGGCGTAGTTCAAAATAAGCTTAATTACGCCTGTCCTATTTAAAAAAAGCTGCA
>ENA-UOOE01000229-UOOE01000229.1-fermentation-metagenome-genome-assembly--contig:-NODE-229-length-60541-cov-138.066098_pt1 | contig 60541 bp, 44 predicted proteins | sample MGYA00245776_ERZ724021 | MGnify/ENA primary metagenome ERZ724021 (study PRJEB28704, sample SAMN03018321) | fermentation metagenome | biome: anthropogenic terrestrial biome; feature: soil... | reverse complement strand
ATTTCCATTATCCGAGTCTGAGTCTGAGTTCTTATCATCTGATCCTGAATCTGAGTTCCCTTTATCTGAATCCTCATTATTTGAATCGGGATTTGAATTTCCATTATCCGAGTCTGAGTCTGAGTTCTTATCATCTGATCCTGAATCTGAGCTTCCATTATCCGAGTCTGAGTCTGAGTTCTTATCATCTGATCCTGAATCTGAGTCTCCATTATTTGATCCTGAGTCTGAGTTCTTATCATCTGATCCTGAATCTGAGTCTCCATTATTTGATCCTGAATCTGAGTCTCCATTATTTGATCCTGAATCCGAGCTTCCAGTACCTGTGTTTGAGTCCTTTGTGTCCGTGTCTGAACTTCCACTATCTGAGACTGAATCTCCTGTATCTGAACTTCCGCTATTTGATACTGAATTTTCATTGTCTCCGGGATTTTCCTTTATAGCAGATGCCATGCCGGGAGTCATTCCAAGAATTATTAGCATTATTAATAATATATAAACTAAAGAATTAAAAAAACCGACTTTCATTTTTTATTTACTCCTCCCACATGTCCGTAAACAGAAATGTCTGTACACCAGTAGGTCATCGACGAGTAATCATGTAATTTATAGAAATATTATCCAGAAATTTACTTACAGTAAATTTTTCCCAATTTAAGTTGTAGTCTAAGATGTATTCTTTGTTCTAAGCGCCAGTGTTACGAATCTCATTACGACACAAGGAGACTCTGATTTAAGGCTCAGAGAGCAAATTCGTTTATATATGCCTGTCTTTAAACTGGCTAATCTTTAATAGATATCAAAGGTAAGAATGTTAAGACATAAAACTTTGTTTTACTTAATATTATCCTTTCTTTATATATATCTAATATAATATGTATAACAAGTTATATAATTAAACCATCATCCCTAAATGAAAATTGAGCAGATAAGTCTTATCGAGTATTGCTTTGCCTCATTATCCATATATCAGTAGATTTGAGCTCAATGTTTGCGCCAATTGATCGGTTCGGCTATTTTATTGCTGGAACTTTCGGTCAAGCCTTTTTTGAAAAGGCTTGTGATCAAACCTTTTCAAAAAATGTTTATGGAACTTTGGCGGCGGTTTTGCAGACAAAATCCGATACCTTTAATACTTTATATTACTGCTTTGTTGTGATGTCTGCAGGCGTACGCACATATCTGGAAATTATGAGATACGGAAACTGCCTCATGGCGGGTTTTGCAGCCGTAATTGGAACACTGATAGCTTTTAATATCCTGGCCTCTAATGCCCCGAGTGCTTATAGCCCTGAAAAATTTCCTTTATTTTTTTCAGGACTTATATTCCTGGCCGTTTTTTTTATTGCGGGCGCAGGAAATACCATTAACGACTATTTTGATATCAGAATAGACTCAATCAATCGCCCTGAGAGGCCTATTCCGTCAGGCAGGATAAAGTTAAAAGAAGCTCTTTATTTCTCTTATATTCTGTTCGCTCTGGGAGCGATTCTGGCTTTCTCAATTAACCAGATTTGCGGATTTATTGCCTTATTTAATTCCCTGCTGCTAATCTTCTATGCAAAAACCCTCAAAAGCACGCCTTTTCTGGGAAACCTGAGTATAGGCTACCTTACAGGCTCAAGTTTCCTATTTGGGGCCTCGATTTTCGGGTTTGAAGGACTCAAAGCCCTTTTTGTGCTTTTCCTGCTGGCAGCCCTTGCGATAACTGCCAGAGAAATTGTAAAGGATATTGAGGACATGGAAGGCGATAAACTGGAAGGAGCAGATACCCTGCCTCTGCGGGTTGGTGCGAAAAAAGCAAGTTACCTTGCAGTACTTATAGGGTTCTTGGCTGTGTTTTTGAGCCCTCTTCCTTACCGTATGTCGGTACTTGGTATACGGTATCTTTACCTTGTCCTTCTGGCAGACTTGGGATTTCTTGCAGCCATTTACCAGATTCTTGCTCGGAACAATCCTACGAAATCTTCAAAAATGTTTAAGATCGCAATGTTCTTTGCCCTCATTGCTTTCATTGCCGGAGTGTAATTTTCCCGGCCAAAGCGATTTTCAGCAAATAGGACATTTTCCTGCAACTAATTCCATGGAAAAGGCCTGTATATTCTCTAGCTCTTTCTCCATTACCTCGATTGCCTCTTTTTCTACGTCGCTAACTGACCCTTTCTTCATTATCAGTTGGGCAGTTGCAATCTGAGGCTGGTCGATTGGAGTCCCGATTTCACTCAAAAGCCAAACATAAACTTCGGAAATATCAGGTACCTCGTTGTAGATTCGCGCTGCAATCCTGTGGGAAAGAAGGTTGTAAATCTTCCCTGTATGGCTTACAGGATTTTTACCTGCGGCTGCTTCACTGCTAACAGGACGGTTTAGCGGAATTATTCCGTTAACACGGTTTCCACGTCCTACTTGCCCACCGTCTGCATCTTCTGCAGAAGTGCCGGTTACTGTGGTATAAATTCCCTTTATCCCCCTACCCGGAATGTCTAGAGTATTTAGAGAAACCGTCGGTTTTACACAAATACAGGCCTTGAGTTCAGCCCTGGCTTTTTCTGCAAACCCGGCAGTAAATTCTTCAATTCGTTCATGTAGCTCGATTTTCTTCTTAAAGTAATCCTCTTCCGATTCAACAAAACTGTCCACAAGCGGCATTGCAACAGTCAGGTGCATATCTTCCTTATGCCTTAGTCCCATAACTTTTACATCTTCTCCAGATTCCGGATATTCTTTTTTGAACTTTCTTGAGTTCAGATATCGCTCGCATTCGAAAACAAGCTTTTCAGTGGGGCTGAGAGGTGCATATCCAACTGCTGCAGAAGTGTCGTTTGCTCCAAGAATTTCTTTTCCCCTGCTAAAGATATCCGTAAGTTCTGCAGAACCTCTTTTTAGCTCAATCTGGTAAATAAGATTTTCAGGGTCCACAAAACGGAGATTCTCCTGGAGCCATTGCTGGGCCGTACTGACCGCAAGCTCGGGAACATCAATTTCTATTCCCTGCGCTTCAAAAGTCGCCCTGTCCCCGATTATAAGTCTCATAGGGCTTACAATTTTTCCTCCGCCTAATTTTCCTTCCACTTCTCCTGCAACGAGCATTCCTTTGTCTATATTATAGTGCAGGATAGTCCCGAAAGTTTCAAGGTATTTCTGGCTAAGGTTTACTGAAATTTGTTCCATTATGGCATCACAGATATAGTCCGGATGTCCCAGTCCTTTTCTCTCGACAACCTCAACTCTCTGGCGGTAAACTTCAGGTGCTTTTAATTCTTCTATAACTATATTTCTCAAACTCTTACCCCCAACTATCTTAGGCACAGTTTCTTGAATCTACAATTTCATAAGGCTTGATGATGAAGTCATCTACTTTTCACTGAGATTCACAGCTTTAGTACAAGCCTGAAGATAATTCCCCTAATTAAACCCCAAATTATTATCTGATTTAATAAGCCTCTAATCTCATTAAATCTCAGACTTTTTATATTATCATAGCTTCCAAAAAATAGAAACATTTAGATAAATTCTATTTCTTCTGATGATCCTTCTTTGCCTTTGTCTCTGCTTTCTGACTCTGGCTCTTTTTCACTTTCCGGAAGATGCTTCAGGTACTCCTGTATCATCATGGGAAAAACATTTGCAGGCACAAAGCGGACCCCAAGCTGTTCGGCCCACTTTTCAATCCCATAATCACTTGCAATAACTGCGGCATCAAGCTCCTTGGCAAGGATGAGAACATCAATATCCGGAGCACTATCAAGAATTCCATATCTCAGGGCAGCCCTATATTTATTCCTGAATTTACCAATGATTCCCCCGATTACTTCCCTTTCAACCTCTTCCTTATATTCTTTTTTCTTGTTTTGTGGATTCTCCATAAAGAGACATTCAGTAGCAGCCTCCCATATCGCATCTTCTGCTACTCCCATTCCCCTGTTAATTCTATCCCGCATATAAGCAACATATTCATGAAATATTTGAGAAGTTACGCTAACTCTATACCTATCCGGAGATTTTTTAACAAGCCAGGTATCTATTTTAGCCACAACTTCTCTGTCACAGCCATTACGGCTAGCAAATTCATACATCTCTTTATATACTGACGGATAGGGCACATAACAACTTATCCCGAAATGCAGACGAGCATCGGCTATTAGGTCAAGGATAGCTTTCATTCCTTCGCAAAGAGAAGAATAGCCCATAACCTCACGCGTCTGCAGGTCCGTTAATGCTGTAGTATCCAGCACAAATCTCTGCTTGAGCATTTTTTTCGAACCCTTTTGTATAATCTTCTTTATCGTCTTATGTATTGATCAAGGATAAATAAGATTCTTTGTTTTATTTTCTTTATTCCCTCATATTTTATTTACTCAGTAACTTACATTTTGTTTATACCAGCTTTCATTCAGTTTACTCCTAACTTTTTTCTGGTTATTTGCTAGCTTTTATTCTGAGTATTTACTAGTTTTTCATCTTTTTTATATTTATTTAGTAATCTTTTATCTATTATTCACTTAGTTATTCACTTAGTTTTTGATCAAAATCAATAACTGTATATAGTTTTAAGGCATATATTTCCATAGGGAAGTTAAAACCAGAGACTAGAAAGCGATTTAAAACGTATTTTTGTAATGTATCTTCTAATATTGTTTCGACTTAAATGCGGAAAGTATTTTTAAGAACACTTTAATAAAAACATTATTATGTTCCTTCGCATTGTTTGCTTTTTCAGCTCTGGGCCGATCTTCTCGGATTGAGAAGCTGGCATTAGGCTGTCAGCAGGTAAAACACAGCTCAATGGTGTAAAAAACTGAGCCGGATTGGACACCTCAAAATAGCCCGATTCGGTATGAGTATGGGTAATAAGCTGAAAATGGGGAATATGATTTGAGTGCAAACACGGAGATATTGAGGCCTTGTGTAGGCTCAGCACAGGGATTGGTGAGAAATCCTCTGAACAATGGAGGCGACACAATGAAGGAGTATTGTAATATTTGTGGTCGGGAACTGCTGGAAGACGTACTGGTTGTGGACACCAGCCTGGATATGAAACCAATAAAGTTCAAAGAGGTTCACGGGGATAAGTCCGATCTGATATGTATTGAGTGTGCAATTGACTCGGTTGAAAATCCACCTTTCGTATGTTCGAGATGCGGCCAGCCAATCGAATTTAACGAAAAATTCTATGTATTCAGAGAAGCAACCACAAAACCGGGCGGCCCTAAAGTTAACTTTAAAGAAACGTGCCTTGATGACAAATACGTTTGCAGCACATGCTTTTGTGAAATAATGAGCCCTGAGAGTGAAGAAGAAAGGGTCTAAATGAAAAACCTTTCTGTAAACTTAACCTCCTCTACCTGAATTTTTTAGTCAATTAGCAGGAATTGGATAACAGTTCCTGAGAATATCATCCGCGCAGTACAGAACTGAAAACTCAGTTCTGTCACTTTTTTCTAATTATTCTCAGATTTTTTGTTTTCTTCACTACTTTTTAAACTTCCTGGCTTGAAACAAAGTAATATTTTAAAATACTTTTTCAAGGAACCTATCCGCAGATGCATGAATTTTAATTTCATTAAGCATAAATATTAATCTTATAAAAGTAGAGTATAACTAGTCTGATGAATAGTCTAGTAAATGGCTGACTTCGACAGGCCTGAAATTCTATTAATTCTTTCTGTTGAATTATTCAAAACTTCGGGGGTAGTTAATTGAACGGAAGCAATGTGATCGAAATTGAAGATGTGACATGGGGAGAAGTGGTAGAAAGCTCTAAAAAGCCAGTTATTGTTATGTTCTACAGCCCTACCTGCCCCTATTGCAGAGCTATGGAACCCTATTTTATGAACTATGCAACGGAATTCAAAAATTCGGCAGTCTTTGCCCGCATAAATATTGAAACAAGTCCCTGGACTGCTGAACGGTACGGAGTTCAGGGCACGCCTACGTTTAAGTTTTTCTGTCACGGAAGGCCTGTATGGGAGCAGGTAGGCCAGATATATCCTTCTATTCTGAAAACTGCAGTTGAAGATATGATCAATTATGGAGAGGAATGCATAAGAAAAAGCACTCCAATTGGACAGGATATCACAGGATACGCGTGAATCACCCTATCTGAAGTATGGGCATTTTCAACTTTTTTAGCTCTCAATGGGTATTTTCAAGCTTTTGCACCCTCAAGTGGGTGTTCTCAAATTCTTGCATTTTTCAGTTACCATTTTTCATGAACTTTTCTCGTATAGCTCTTTATTTACGAGTCCGTAATCGTCAAAGGCTGTACCGAAGCTTGTGAGAATGCTGAGAGTTGTACTCAGGAGGGTTGAGACATAGATTGCGACCATAATAGTAATCTGATACTTAATGGCAATCAGAGGACTTGCTCCTCCAAGGATTTGTCCTGTCATCATTCCAGGCAAAGAGACAATCCCAATAGAATAGATGTTTGCAAGAGTAGGCTTGATTGCAGCCCTTAGACTTTTTCGTAGGTATGGGATAACTGCCTCATACCTGCCTGCTCCAATAGATAAGCTGTAAAGGTAACGATTTTCGTTTCGCTTTATATCGTTATAAAAGTCACCTATCCCTACCACGTTTCCTCTAAGAGCATTTCCAAGCAACATTCCCGCTATAGGGATTAGATAGCGTGCGTCAAGGAGATTCTCCAGATTAATCACGAATTTATTGACATATAAGAGAATCACCAAGTTTGAAAATGCAATGGATATAATAATGGGTAAAAAGAGTTTTTTTACATTCAGGTCTGCACTTTTTATTGCCGTATAGGACGCAAAGAAAATCATTAAACCTACCCAGGCCAGGTTCAAAAGCCCATTATTCAGGTTAAAAATAAAGTTCAGAAAAAGTCCTGCAAAAAAGAGCTGGATTGACATCCTGAAGACAGCTTCCAGAGTGCTTTTTTCGAGTTCAAGCCGAATTTTTCGGCTTATGAAAATCGGAATTATTAGTAAGAAAAAACAGAAAATTAATGACGTATAGCTTATATCATAAATCGGCATTTTTCAGTCTTCTTGGGTTTTGTTTTTTGTTTATTGTTTTATTTATTGTTTCGTTTATCACTTTGTCTGTCATTTCTTTCATCATTTGTTTATTGTTTCGTTATCATTTGTTTGCTGTCTCGTTATTATTTTATTTCTTATTTTGTTTGAGTGTTGGTTCTGGAAGTTTACCAGGATTGGGTTTCAAGATCTATTATTCTCATCCAGTCGCGTTCCCACTCCTTATCATGGGAGACGATCAGAAGGGTCCAGTCTTCTCGCGCAAGGAAATAATCTGCAACCTTCTTTTTTAATTTCGCGTCGAGAGCAGAAGTAGCTTCATCAAGCAAGTATATGTTCCTGTTCAGGAGAAGGGCAATGAGGATTCCTACCCGCTGTTTTTCTCCCCCAGACAGCTCTTGGAAATTCTTCTCAAGAATATTGTCTTCCAGCTCCAGCTCCCGCATAAAAGTCCACAATTTTTCAGAGTCAAGTTTCTCTTTATTTGCTCTGTAAGAAAAGATTTCGCCTAACAGGTTTTTAACCTTTCCTTCCCCAAGATCGGTATCCTGTACTACATAAGCGATTTCCTTTCGAGCCTCCCAGCAGGTTTTGGAATCGATTACCCGGTTCCGGAAATAGAGGGTTCCTTCCGAAGGTTTTGTAAAGCCAAGCAGCATTTTTAAAAGGGTGGTTTTTCCTACTCCGGATTTTCCCCTTAAGAGGATTTTTTGATTTTTCTTTACGGTCAGGTTGAAACCTGAAAGTACCTTTCTATTACCAAACGAAATCCCTATACTCTCGTATTTTATCAGTTCGTTATTTATCAGTTCGTTATTTAATGGCTCAACAGACATGTTCTTAAATATTAATCCTGGGAGATATTAATATTACATGGTTATATCTGGCCTGAGGTTTCTACTTATTAATCCGATATCATATGTTTTATTATTTTTTAAATGCTTAAGAATTTTTAGAATACCTAACAATTTTTCCGAATATTTAAAATTCTCAGAACGCTTAATTTCCGGTAGGATTTTATTCCAGACAGGTACTCTTGATTATTGCATTTTCACTTTAGGCCGGGATGTGTAAAGAGAAAGTTTATCATATACTATGTGTTTCAAGTAAACCTACATCGGTTCAAAATAATCTAAAATTGAAAATTATCAAAAATAGGTCCTATCAGGTCCTATCATATCTTTTCATGAGGGAAATCGAATGGATTGCAATACTCCAAACAAAAAACTTTCGACCCCAATCAAAGCTGCAAAGATCAATCCCGGCATGAGTGTTGACGATCTTGTCAGGGAATACAGAGGCTGTGCCTTCGGAGCAGGCAGGCTTGCTGAGGCCGTAGATATTTATTATGAGATGCTGGCTTCCGAAAAAACTACGAAATTTTTCGGGCTTGCAGGTGCCATGACTCCTGCAGGTATGAGGAACATTGTTGCGGATTTGATACGCGACGGCTATATCGACGTGCTTGTCACAACCGGAGCCAACATGGTTCACGACACGGTTGAGGCTCTAGGTCTTCACCACTATAAGGGCACGGATTGTGCAAATGATATCCAGCTACGGAACGAATGCATAGACAGGATTTACGATGTTTATCTTCCTGACCAGCACTTTACAGACCTTGAAGAATTTCTACAGAGTGTCTATGCCGGGCTCCCGAAAGAAAAGCTCTCGATCCGGCAGGTGCTTACCGAGATTGGGAAAAACCTTGATGATGACTCCTCTATCCTGAAAACCGCAGCAGACATGGGTGTACCTGTGTATTGCCCTGCCCTTCCTGATTCGGTAATAGGGCTTCAGGCCTGGTTATATAAGGAAGGAAATCCTATGCATGTGGATGCCTTTGGGGATATGCACGAATTTATGGAAATTTGTTATGCGGCTGAGAGTGCAGGCGCCCTGCTTCTTGGGGGCGGAGTTCCGAAAAATTATATTCTGCAGTCCATGCTTGTGACTCCCAGATCCTTTGACTACGCAATTCAGTTGACAATGGACCGCCCTGAGACCGGCGGTCTGAGTGGTGCAACGCTTGACGAAGCTCAGTCCTGGGGAAAGGTAGGAGAAAACGCAAAATCCGTAACTGTCTACGCAGATGCAACTATTACTCTCCCGCTCATGGTTGCAGCTGTGCGTACACGCCTTTCAAAGAGGTGATTTTATGGAAAGGAAAACTTGTATGATTCTTGCTCTGGATGTTTCCGATAGGGAAGAAGCTCTTAAAATTGCAGAAGATGTCTCGGAATTCGTGGACGCTATAAAGATAGGTTATCCTCTCGTGCTTGCTACCGGGCTTGGAATTATCAGGGAACTTGCCGAATTTGCCCCTATAATAGCCGATTTCAAGGTTGCCGATATTCCCAATACCAATCGCCTCATCTGCGAGCAGGTATTTGAAGCAGGAGCTGACGCCGTCATTGTTCAGGGCTTCACAGGTCGGGACAGCCTTGATGCCTGTATAGAGGTTGCTTCCGAGTATAGAAAAGATGTGTTCGTGGTAAGTGAAATGAGCCACCCGGGCGGAGCCGAATTCCTCCAGCCTGTCGGAGAAGCAATTGCAAGGATGGCAGCCAAAGCAGGAGCTTTCGGCCTTGTTGCCCCGGCGACCAGACCTGAAAGAGTAAGAAAGATCCGAAAAATTATCGGCGACAAACTAACTATCATCTCGCCTGGAGTTGGCGCTCAGGGAGGAAAAGCGTCTGATGTGATTGCTGCAGGAGCAGACTGGGTAATTGTAGGAAGAAGCATCTACAAGGCGGAATTCCCAAAAGAAGCTGCCCAGCAAATTGCTAAGGAAATTCAGGCTGAGCTCCGGGGAGAATACTAAAAGAATATTTTTCTCTGGAAGAGGTAGCTATTTTAAAATACACTTCTAATCTCAACTACGTGCCTGTGATGAAAAATCTGGCTGATTTCATGATGAGCCCTATGAGTTCTGAGGCACAAAAATTGAATATCTCGTTAATTACTATCCTCATTGAGTTGGTACTGAGTCTATTACAAAACCAGCTTTTTCTAAAACAGTAAGAATTCCAGAATTATTTTTCATGATCTACAGCTTGCTTGACTATTCCGAATACAAGATTTTGGAAACAAGATTGAGTTCTGGGATCTGCTCAATAACAAGCATTTGATGTAGAAATGAGTTTGTCACGATAGAAAATTCATCGTCGTTTGTGAAAATAGATAAAAACATTCTATCCTCCAACTAAAAAATGTAGTTGGTCAAGACAGGAGTTACAATAGTTTGAGTAGGTAATACTTTTATATGATAAGCTCAAGTTTATTCAAAAATACTATATTTACTGATAAAACTAAATACTTATCCAATTTTTATTAAAAATTCACTGAGGATAATTAATGAATACTCCAAGTCTATGTTCAGATTTAATATTCTTACTTAAAATGTCCGGTCACTTAAATACCTCTGCTCCGGCTCCAGAGGAGTAAAATAAATGGTAGAATCTTTACTGGCATATCTCGATGTTCTTATTGGCTTTGGCATTTTAATTCTTACTATTTTCTACAGATTTGACTTTCCTCCTGTGCTGGGTTATCTTGTAATTGGTATGCTATTAGGGCCTTATGGAATCGGCATTCTAAGTGGGGGAGAGCTTGCAGACTTAAACTCTGATCTTGGTGTAATCTTTCTTCTTTTTACAATAGGAGTTGACCTTTCCTTAGGGGAACTCTGGAAAATGAAAAAGGATGTAATGGTCGGGGGAACTCTCCATCTGCTCTTTACAACAGCAATGGTTTATGTTGTATGTTCATCTCTAGGATTTAGTTCAGCGACCTCTACCTTTCTCGGTTTATTAATTTCACTTAGCAGTACCGCGATAGTAATTAAAGTATTTCAGGACAGAAATGAAGTCAATACTCCTCATGGGAAAACTTCGCTTGCAATTCTGATATTTCAGGATCTTGCGATTGTACCTCTGATGTTGATCACTCCGATACTTGCAGGAAATTCAGTGAGTTTTGACGGAGCCCTTCCAAGTATGCTGTTCAAAGGCTTGCTCATTATTCTGGTTTTTGTTCTGAGCGACAAATTTCTGTTTCCCTGGATATTTTACCACGTAGGTAAGACTGGAAGCAAACAACTCTTTCTAGCCAGTGTTGTATTTATATGTTTATCAGCAGCAGTTTTTACCTCGAGTATCGGACTGTCGACAGCTTTAGGAGCTCTTTTAGCCGGGATTATTATGTCTGGCTCCGAGTACAGCCGGCAGGCAATGGGTAATATTTTACCCTTGAAAGACACATTTATGTGTTTCTTTTTCGTGTCTGTAGGCATGCTTCTGGACATTAATTATTTACTTGACAACCTCCCGATTCTTGTGCTTGCAACAATCGTCCTGATTGTCCTAAAATCAATAGCTGGAGTTGTTGTAAATTTCATTCTGGGAGCTCCTCTCCGTACAACTATATTGACCGGACTTGCACTTTCACAGGTAGGAGAATTCTCTTTTGTCCTTTCCAGTTTAGGAATGGGATATTCACTCCTGACAGAAGAGATTTACCAGGCATTTCTGGCGGTTTCAATCCTTACCATGGGTGCTACGCCCTTTTTAATTAACGCTTCTTACAAGCCTGCTGATTTCATTGTCAGAAAGGCTTCAGAGACGGCTTTCGGCATGAAACTTGTAAATGGTTTTTGCTCAAGTTCTCTTCAAGAGAAGACAGATGTCGAACCTGAGATTAAAGACCACATTATAGTCGTAGGTTTCGGTTTTTCCGGAAAGACAATTTCAAAGGCTGCAAAAACCGCAGGTATCCCATATATTATCATAGAATCAGACCCTGAAACGGTCAAGCAGGAAAAAATGAAAGGGGAAAATATACAATATGGAGATGCGGTGCTTGGGGCTGTACTGGAGCATGCGGGAATAAAGAATGCAAGGGTTCTTGTAATCGGGATCTCGGACGAGGCTGCTACAAGGAGAATAGTCAAGAAGGCAAAAGAATTGAACCCTAACGTCTGCATTATTACCAGAGTACGGGACTTACAGGAAATGAAATATCTCAATACCCTTGGTGCAGATGAAATTATTCCCGAAGAGTACGAAACCTCAATAGAGATCTTTTTCCGCATACTGAAAAAGTATCTCGTTCCACAGGAAGATATCGAAAAGCTGGTTAACGATTTGCGAGCTAATGGCTACTTGATGATACGAAAACTGACTGTCGATACAGGTGTTAATAGCGGATTCAATCTAACGGATGGACTTCCAGGAGTCGATATTCAGGTTGTTAAAGTAGGAGAAGGATCATGTTTCGACGGAAAAAGCCTGTCAGATCTAGAATTAAGGAAAAAATATGGAGTGACAGTCCTTTCTATTCGTAGTAATTCGAAAATGATCTATGTTCCTGATGGAAACTCCCTCCTCTATGCAAGAGATGCCTGCGTTCTTTTAGGAAAACCCGAGGACCTTTATATTGTCAGAAAGCTCTTTGAAAATATTCACGAATAAATATCATTTTCTTTTCATTTTTTCTTTGGTATGAAAGTTGTTTTTATTGAACCGGGAGCGCAGAGAGGCACAAATCCATTCTTTACAGGCTGTCCGACAATAACTACTGGTAATTATCCAATTCCTTATTTTTTTGATTTAAAGGCTCTATATACCCTATTTTTTACATGTTTTTGACCTGAAATTGAATTGTCGGACAGCCTGTTTAGGGTGGGGTGGCCGCCCACAATTTGATTTTGCATTTTATATGTTTAAATCCTATTAAAGGAAGTATTTTTAATTCAGCAGAGTAAATTACTGGGATAGGTGAACTGGATATGAGAATCGCAGTGTGCGGGAAAGGAGGAAGCGGAAAAAGCACAATTTCGGCTCTCCTGGCAAAAGAATTGGCAAAAACGAAAAATGTGCTTGTGCTTGATATTGACGAATCCAATTATGGGCTGCACAGCCAGCTAGGAATGGCAGCTCCACGTGACCTTATGGAGTATTTTGGAGGGAAGAAAGGCTTTAAAGAAAAGCAGAAGGCCCCGAAAACCACTCAATTCTGGGGGCTTGCAGCTAATGGGGGTAATGAGGGACAGCCAACGCAGCAGAAATCCCGGTTTTTTAAAAATAGGTGGAGTTTCTCCGACCTGCCGCAGGAATTTGTTGAAGAAAAGGACGGCATCAGGCTAATGGCGGTTGGCAAAATCCATGATTTCGGAGAGGGCTGTGCCTGTCCAATGGGAGTTCTGACCAGAGAGTTTCTTGAAAACCTTGACCTGGGAAAGGACGATCTCGTAATTGTGGATACCGAAGCCGGAACTGAGCATTTCGGGCGCGGGGTCGATAAGGACTTTGACATTATCCTTGTGGTTGTTGACCCTTCCTACGAATCTCTCAAGCTTTCAAAAAAATTCGATGAATTTGGCGCTCAATGTGGATGTAGGGTTTATTTTGTGCTTAATAAGGTTGAACCCGATATAAGGGAAGATATGCTGGCGTCGGTGAATTGCGTGAATGTCGTGGCTGAAATTCCGGAAAGAAGAGAGATTTTTAAAGCATCTCTTAAAGGCGAAGAGCTTGATTTCGAGCTGGATGAAATTAAAAAGCTTGCAGAATTTCTCAGGAAAAATTGAGTTCTTTATTTATTAGTCGGACTAGTTAGCCGACTTTTCTATTTTTCCCTTATTTGTTAACTGATCGTGCAAGAAAAACTTCAGGGTACTTATCCGAAAGTATATTATTGATCGTGTTATTTGAATAATACAGAAAGGACAGCATATTTCGTTTGCTAAGCTGTACTTATAGAACTTCGAATCTGCTGTCACTAATCGATAAGAATATTCAAATTTGCTGATATCTCTCAATAAGAATATGTTTAATCTGTTATTATAACGGTATTTTTTTCCTGTATGAATACTGGAGACAATAATTATGACAATGCGTGAGTACATGCTTGGAAACGTAGCAATCGCCCGCGGGCTTCTTGAAGGCGGCGTGCAGGTTATTGCAGGCTATCCCGGAACTCCGTCTTCGGAAATTATAGATACGCTTGCAGCCCGAGAAGACCGGGATTACCATATAGAATGGTCAGTTAACGAAAAGGTTGCAATGGAAGTCGCAGTAGGAGCTGCCTGGACAGGCGTCCGTTCTGTGGTGACAATGAAGCATGTCGGACTGAATGTTGCAGCCGATCCTTTTATGACACTTGCATATGCAGGGACAAAGGGCGGGCTGATTGTAATCGCTGCTGATGACCCGTCATGCCATTCCTCCCAGAATGAGCAGGATACGCGGCGCTACGCCCAGTTTGCCCTTGTGCCATGTTTTGATCCCTCAACCCCACAGGAAGCCAAGGATATGCTGCCCTATGCTTTTGAGTTTTCCGAAAAGTTCGAGGTTCCTGTGATCTTCAGGCCAACAACCAGGATTTCGCATGGAAAATCTGATATTGAGCTCGGAGAAATCCCCGTCGAAAAAGCGGCTCCTAATTTTGAAAAACTTCTGGACCGCTGGGTCATGCTCCCAAAGAACGCTCGTCTGCGCCATACGCATGTCCTTTCTATCCAGCAGCCCATTGAGGATGCCCTTGCTGAATCCCCCTGGAACTCCCTTGAGCTGAAACCCGATGCAAAATTCGGAGTAATAGGTGCAGGTATTGCCTCAGTGTATGCAAAAGAAGCACTTGTGGAGCTTGGACTTGAAGTTTCTTATCTTAAAATCGGAGCTTATCCGGTTCCAAGAAAGCTTATTCTCGAGCTGCTTGAAACCGTAGATGCCGTGCTTGTGTTCGAGGAACTTGAGCCCATCGTGGAAGAACAGGTAAAGATGATTGCACAGGAAGCCGGAATTGAGGTTTCGGTGCTAGGAAAAACTAATGGTTTTGTACCGAGAGAAGGGGAACTAAATGTAAGTGCCTTCCTTGAGACTCTAATGAAAACTTTCGACCTTGAGATCGAAACCGAACCTTCAGATATGGCTCTTGAGCTTGCTTCCCGTCCGCCTGCTCTCTGTGCAGGTTGCTCTCACAGGGCAACTTTCTACTCCATGAAAAAGGTCTTTGGAAACGATGCGATTTACCCAAGTGACATTGGCTGTTATACCCTTGGGATCCAGAATGGGACAGTTGAGACAACACTCTGTATGGGCTCAAGTATCAGTGTTGCCTCAGGGCTTTATCATGCAGGGGAAAAGCGGCCTATCTGCTGCTCTATAGGGGATTCAACCTTTTTCCATTCAGGCATGAACTCGCTCTTGAATGCGATTGTTAATAAGGCGAATATCACGGTTACTATTCTAGACAACCGTATTACAGCCATGACCGGGCACCAGCCAAATCCGGGAGTCGGCTATACGGCAACAGGCGAGCCAACTGTACAGGTCTCACTTGAAGAACTCTGCAAAGCAATGGGTGCAGGATTTGTGTCTGTTGTCGATCCTTACAGGCTTGAGGAAACCCAGGAAGCTTTTAAGGCTGCAAAGGAATTTGAAGGCGTAGCTGTGGTTATTGCCAGGCAGCCCTGCGTGATTTCAGGTAAAAGGGCAGGTATACGTAGAGTCCCGTATGTTGTTGATCCTGAAAAATGCGAAGGCTGTAAGCAGTGTGTGAAGTTCGGCTGCCCTGCAATTGAGTTTAACGAAGAAAACAAATGTGCTGTGATCACAGCCCTTTGCAGTGGGTGCGGGGTCTGTGCCCAGATCTGCAAGTTTGAGGCTATTCAGGAGGTGAAGAAATGAGCCAGGCTGAACGAAAGAGCTTTGACCTTCTTATTACAGGGGTAGGTGGACAGGGTGCAATCCTTGCTTCGGACATCATCGGAAAAGCCGCAGTTACTGCAGGGTTACCCATTCGGGCTGCGGAAACTCACGGCATGGCCCAGCGCGGAGGCTCGGTTGTAAATCATATCCGAGTTGGGAAAGATTATGGATCAATGATCCCGAAAAAAGGTGCAGATCTTCTACTAGCTCTTGAGCCGATGGAAGCAATCCGGTATCTGGATTTTCTGAAGGATGGCGGAATTATTATAGTAAATACGCATCCCATAATTCCTGTAACTGTTACTGCAGGCCTTACAAAATACCCGGAAGTCTCAGATATTCTTGACGTCCTTTCTGAAAAGTACATAGTCAAAGCCTTCAATGCCGATGAGCTGGCTTTTGAAGCCGGGAACAGGCTTGCAATGAATGTTGTGATGGTTGGGGCAGTCTCGGGCTATCTACCTATCTCAAAAGAAACTTTGCTTGACAGTGTTAAAGCCCTTGTGCCACAGAAAACAATTGAAATAAATCTCAGGGCTTTTGAAGCAGGAAGGCAAAAAGTAGAGGAAAGCTAAGCCTTTCCTCTTACTCCTTTGTAGTGATGAATGCACTTCCTACGGAATTTACGTCATTTTGATGGGTGCGTTAATTGCAAAGTCATCTTTTTGTAAATCTCTTTAATTTTCTTCATACATTCAAGCAAATTCCTAATGGATTTGTGAATCCCGTTTCAGAACTAAAGTTTCCCACATATGATATAATATACAAACCTGCGATACAGACTTAATATACAAACCTGTGGTACAGACCTGTATTTTCGAAAACCCTGTTAATTAATCTGGAAGATGGAAAATATAATTTAGTAATCTTAATAAATATGTCCTAGAAGAAAACTTTTTTATACTATTGTGGTATTGTACTTTTCTAATATAACATTATTTTAATTGATTTGCAATACCTACAAGCAGGTATCTTCATCATTTAGAAAAAGTGTTTTATCGGTAGAGGGTGTTACTATGTTACTAAGCAGTATGTCATCTAGCATGATTTCTTCAAGCGCTGCCGCTTCAAGTGCAATTTCAATGATAACAACTCCTGGACTTCCTCATTATGGGGCTGCAGTAGTTGTTGGACTTATAGCTCTCCTTTCTCTCAAAGAGGTTCTTTCAGCATCTGAGAAATGGAACAAGTATCTTAATAACTCTTTTAATCTGGCAATTTTTCCTTTGCTTCTGAGCTTTGCGGCAATTGTCTATTTCAAGGTTAATGCTATCATCTGATTGCAACTTTACAGAGTATGATATTTACTTTTCCTTTTTGTAGAAATCGGCAGTTTTAATGCTTTTATTCTTTTCTGAGAGGTTTCCTCTCAAAAAACTTGTTTGACTTCTAATTCTAATAATTCTTCGATTGGTATTACAATTGTTCTCATTCTCAGACTTATCTTTGATTTACAGGGTCGGCAACTCTTCAGATTTGTTTGCATCTTAGATGTCTAAGTTTAAAAAAATTGACTTTGTAAAAATAATAAACTATCATGCCCTGACTCCAGGAAGTTTTGATAATACCAGAAATCAAGGCTGTAAAAGTACCTCTAATCAACTTAAAATTGATTTTTGAATATCTCAAAACCCTATCCAGCCATTCAGGTAGTAATGGGGCAGAATCCCGAAAAGGAAGACATTGATAAAGCCGTGAAGGATAGCAACAAAGGGCAGACTTCTTGTTTTGTAGAAAGCAAAGCCTATAAAAATTCCTATGAAACCTGTATATAAAACTTCGTAAAAGGTTCCGTATCCTGAGTGCATGAACCCGAAAAGAATACCTGTAATTATCAATCCTTCTCTTATACCGAGCACATCTTCAAGTCTGGTCTGAAGAATTGACCTGAAAATAAGTTCTTCGGTTAAGCCTACAAAAAAGACCATTATAAAGGCGAGTTTTAGCAGGTTTCCGATGGAAAGGTCAGGGATCAGGTAGCCTGAATGGATGGTCATGTATTCTCCAAGCCCAAGCAGAAGGCCCAGCGGAATCGAAAGGATCGTATAAGCTAGGAGATTTTTTGAAGTAATCCCTATATGCTCAAAGGAGTTTCGCTGATGCATTACTATGATTGCCAGGGGTATCAAAAGAGGACCGTAGGCGAAAACGAAGGTATAAAGTGTGGTTTCAAAAAATACAGGCATAGATAGATTTACCAATCTCAGGATTGGGAGAAGCATTAGTGCCTCATAAATCCTGTATACTTTGATGTCCTTTATAACTGTATTTGAAAGAGAGAAAGCAATCAAAATTCCAATATGCATCCCTATAGCAAGTTCTATTCTGCCTTCAAAGATAAGAAGTTCGGCTAGGACTATACACACAACAGGTATTGCAGTTAAGAGCCTGATCCTTGTAATCTCGTATTTTTCCTGGTTTGTTTCTTCAAGCCCTAATTTTTTCCAGATTTTATGCGGATAAAGATCTTTCGGAGGATTTTCTATCAATTCTTTCTCTTTTGAAGCCATATGTCGATACATTAAAATAATCAGAACTGCTGCCCCGATTCCTCCAAATGTGTAAAAAAGATCGACATATTGTTCTATTTTCTGGAGAGCCCCTGAATTTTCATCAGATAAGACAAATTTAGAAAACCCTGGTTCTCCCGTATTGTTGGCAGGTATCAGTTTCAGAACAGGCTTCGCCTGTGAAGATGAGAAATTATTTGAATCATTACAATATGCAGGAGAAACTGTTAGTAAAGCTAAACTAAGCACTGAAATAATTATTAGAAGATTCAGTTTTTTTTGTTTTTTATGAATGATTCTTTTTTTCATAGAAATTTCTCCTTTCAGGGCTAATTTACACCTATTTGTGCAGACCTGCCTGGTATTCCACAAGTTCTTATTGTAAATAATATATAAAGTTTTATTTATAGTTCACTACTTCTTTATTCCTACAAGCCTTTTATGATATTGCTTGATCACAATCTTTTAAAATAAATTTTTTAAAATAAGTTGATCGCCCCCTTTCCAGGGGAAAGCTTGACCACAAACCTTTTGAGAAAAGGTTTGATTGAAAACTTCAATCAGCGGTGTGATTAACAGGCGTAACGCTTTTATCACAACCTTTTAAAAATGCTTGACTTAGAAGGTAACATTGACTTAGAAGGTAACATTACAATATTTCAAAATTAGATAATTAGTTGGTGAATTTTATCTTTCTCATCTCTACACAATTTTCTATGTAAAATTTAAGCATTGAGTATCATTTATCCTTGTGGGGGATGAAAAAAGATACAGAGTTAATTATATTTTACAGAATTTTCGGTACATTATATTTTCCTTCTTTTTATTCTTCATAAGTTGCGGCAAATCTACTCAAACTTTAGGTATGTAGAAAGAATTCTTCCAGATATAATTATATATTAATGAGTATGCGCTAGAACCGTTTTAAGTTCTCCAATTATCTCTTTTGAGATTCTACTTTTATATTCTTATAAAAAGTATTTTTTTAGACTTTTATATTTATATATATATAAATATAAATATTTAAAAATCTTTTATTTAATTATCTCAAATATATAATAATATCATAATAAGTCTACCAATTGTATTAAATCATTATTTATTACTACTCTATTTAATTATTCATCAACTTCTTTATTTTATATAAATACTCGACTACCAAAAGTTAATATAGTATAATCTATACACAGTTATATTGTCTTTCAGCTGATTTCAAAACCTAAATTAGTATTTCTGAATTTTTAAATTCCGAGTGACTAATCAAGTTTCTTATCACGATAATGGTTCATGTAACTTTTATTGATATGAATCTAAATATTGGTTTTGGGATGAGCTAAGTTAAATCAGATGCCTTTTAAGGCCTAATTCAAGTTTCACTCTAAATATTTCACTATGTTTAGGGGTCATCCAAATTGAACAACGAAATCCTTGTGGGTAAGAGTACCCAGCGCACAGCACAGAAGCAAAATCCATGTGTTCAGGGGACCTCTCCGCAAAATGTCACGGTGATCCTTCCTGCCTTTAATGAAGAAGTATCCATCGGAAGTGTAGTCCTACTTACCAGATATTATGCCGATAGCGTAATCGTGGTCGATGATGGGAGTTCAGACCGGACGGCTGAGATTGCCAGGAAAGCAGGAGCCGAGGTAATTGTTCATGAAGTAAATAAAGGAAAAGGAGCTGCCCTCAAAACCGGATTTGCAGCCGCTGACGACCTGGGTGCAGATATAATAGTTACCATGGATTCCGACGGTCAGCACAACCCTGCAGAGATACCTAAACTCATCGAGCCAATTATTAAAGGCGAAGCAGATATGGTCAACGGCAGCCGATACTTAAACGGCCTGGACAAGAATACTCCTGCCTACCGTCGCGTTGGACAAACTATTCTGGACGAAGTTACCAACCTAAATTCAGGGCTTCATATTACCGATTCCCAGAGCGGCTTTCGCGCATTTTCAGCCTCAACAAAAGATATTTTCCGCTTTAAAGCCCAGGGCATGGCTATAGAAAGCGAAATGCTTGCAGATGCTGGTAAATCCGGCCTCCGCATAGCTGAGGTTGAAATTGGTGTTCGATATGATGTTGACTGTTCAACCGAACACCCGATAAAACATGGTTTTGGGGTTCTTCTAATGATTTTAAAAGATATTGAATTCAACAAGCCCCTTTACTACCTGACAGTGCCTGGAGCAGCTCTTGGAATAGGCGGTATTATTATGGGAGCTCTTTTCCTGCGAGAATTCGTTATCGGAAAAAATCTGTACTTCGGCCCTACTATTCTAATGGTTCTATTTATTATTGTAGGTAGTTTCATGGCTTTAACAGGTATCTTGCTGCATTCGATATCTGCAATTTTGAGGGATTCGAGAATTAATTAAATGAAAAATAGAGTAAAGTGGGGACTTTTTCTTGAAAATATTACGAGTTACATTTGATATTTACCTAAATATGATCGGTGAGTTTGATATCTGTATTTGTAAGTGTCTAAAAAGCAAAATAATTAAGATATAATGTATCAGTGTATACATCTTCGAAAAAATATGAATATTCATTAGATCTCTTGCTGACGGTTCTTCTACTCTTACTTCTTATATATACATATATATTTGTAAGGTTCACGAGGATCACGATACGTCTAATAGCAGGACAACTCAAAAGTATGGAAACGTCAAGTAACGCCTCAGTTTTATTACTAATCCATGGCTATGACGGTATAGCTTGAGATATTCATTTGATGAATATAATTAAATAATATATTTATTACTAAATATGGAGTTTCTATGACACATAATAAGTTATGGATTGATATGATAAATCCATCTGACGTTCAATTTTTCAACTCACTCCTCAAGGATTTGTATGAATATGAAATAATTTCAACCACAAGAAATCGTGCAGAAACAGTGGACTTGGCAGATTACTTTAAAATAAATAATACGGTTGTTGGCAGAGATTATACTAATCCCGCAAAAAAAATACTAGGTATGATTTTTAGAACTCTGGATCTATCTCTTATTACACCAAGATTTGATTGTTCTCTTTCCTTCGAGAATGGGATGTCTGTTTTTGTTTCTAAGCTTCGAAGAAAAAAATCTATAATGTATTGTGATAATGATTTGAAATTTATTCAAAAAAAAAGCTCTATCCAAGATTTTGAAACAAAACTAAAATCGCTTGCAGATTTTACAATAGTGCCTAAGGTCTGTTATGATAATTTTAAGAATTATTATGATGAATCTAAATTACTAGCTTTTGATGGAATTAAAGAAGATATTTATATTGCAGATTACATTCCTAACAGTTCTTTCTTAGATACTCTTCCTTTTGAAAATTTCATTGTTGTAAGGCCTGAGGCATTAGCATCAATATATGTTAAAGATAAGGAAAGTATAGTTCCAGAGCTATTGAATGCATTTACAAAAGAAAACATTAATGTAGTTTACATTCCTCGGGATGAAGGTGATGCTCGATATGCAGAGGGTACCAATGTTTTTATTCCCGAAAGAGCATTCAATGGTCTTGACCTTTGTTATTATGCAGACGCTATTTTAACAGGATCTGGCACACTTGCAAGAGAGGCTGCATGCATGGGTACAACATCAATTTCTTTTTTCCCTAGCAGTATATTGCTATCTCCTGATCAGTATTTAGTAGATGAGGGAAGAATATTTCACTCTAGGAATGTGGAGAATATTGTAGATTATGTTATATCTAGAAAGAATAATCAACCTGTTGATCTTTCAAAATCTAAGAAAGCAAAAGATTCCGTTGTATCGATGACCAAGGAAATATTAGAAGGAGATCAGTAAAAATGCATGTCTGTATTGTGTTTTCTACACCTTTTCCTCCTAGAGAGGGTATAGGTAATTATGTTTATAATCTTTCCAAACAATTAATTTTGAAAGGTCACAAAGTTACTCTAATAACTAGAGGTGATTTAACTTTTAAAAAATATAAATATGAAGATATGAATATATTAAAACCGACCTTTATTCCTATCTATCCTTTTCATGTACATTTCCATAAAATTTTCACGGATAAACTATTTAAAAAACTAGAATCTTCATTTGATATTGTTCATATTCATTCTCCTCTTGCACCGGTAATATCAACTAACTTACCAATAATTAGTACCTTCCATACTCCAATGAAAACAGACACTATTAATTTTGAGTCGGTAGGACTCTTTTCTTATGCTGCAAAAGCTCAAAGTATAGTTAGTTATCATATAGAAAAAGAACTACTTGAAAGATCTAGAATTATCACTACTGTCTCCTCTACTGTAACTCAAGAATTGGCTAATGAATATAGAATTAATTATAACAATCTACATATAATTTACAATGGTGTCGATGAAAATACTTTCGTGCCAATTGATAAAAAATGCAATAAGAAATATATTTTATATGTAGGAAGTCTTGCCTATCGAAAAGGTCTATTTGATTTAGTTGAATGTGGAAAATACATTTGTAACAAATATCCAGATATTAATTTTGTTATTGTTGGAGACGGAGTTCTTAAAAATAAAATCGTGAATAAAGTAAAGCAACTAAATTTGGAAGATCGATTTTTGTTTAAGGGACATGTTTCAAAACAAAAATTAATCCATTATTACCAAAATGCATTCATACATGTTGTTCCTTCTCACTATGAGGGCCTACCAACCGTTTTATTAGAAGCAATGTCTTGTGGATTGCCCGTTGTTGCAACCAGTGTAAGTGGAAATCTCGATGTTATTTCTTCTGGGGAAAATGGTATCTTAGTTCCTCCAAAAGCACCAAAAGAGATGGCTGAGAAAATCTCTTTTTTAATTCAAAACGACGATTTGAGAATAACATTAGGAATGAAAGCGAGAGAAACAATTGAAGATCGATTTACATGGAATTCGATCTCAAATAATATAATTTCTCTTTATAACTCTTTAATAGGTGAGAACTAAATGCGAGTTGCAGTCGTATGCTTTGATTTTAAGTTGTCAAACATTAGATTACAACCCTGGAGATATATTTATGAAATCTCAAAAGGCATTACTTCAAAAAACATCGATCTTCTTATTATATCTGATGGTTCCTCTACATCACCTACTGAGGATAATATAGATGGTATAAACATCACTCGCTTAGACACACTTCGTTCCTTACCCTTTAGAAAAAACGATCATTTAATTTCCGTTATCGAAAAGTATTCTCCAGATATCATTTTGTGGTCATTAAATAATACAAGCTTTTATTTTTATGAAACAATTAAGACAATAAATAAACCAATAGTTGTTCTATGGCAAAGTACATTTTATGATTTAAGTTATATTTTAAGTTTAGGTTTAAGTGAACTCATTCGTAATTTTAATTCTCTTCTTCTTTACGTAATTAATTCTTTCATCCCTAATTTATTTATTAAGAAGGTCTTGATGTTGCCTTCAATAAAAAAAGTTATAACATTAAACGAAAACAGTAAAAAATCTTTAATGAAATACGGTCTTTTAGATAATGATATTTTCGTAATTCCACCTGGAATTCATGATTATGATTTAGAATTACCTGATATGGTTAGTGTGGAAAACAAAAAACTTGAGATTATAGACAAAAATAATTTTATTATACTATATTTAGGTTCTCCTCTTTCGCTGAGAGGCATAGATACTTTGATTGAGGCTGTTTCTAATGTCAAGGAGACAGTTCCTTCTTTACAGTTGGTAATACTTTCTAGACGTCGTTCTAATAATTTAATTAAAGAAGATGACTATATTAAAGATTTATGTTGCAAAAAAGGTATTCAAAATAACACTATTATCATATCTAAATTTCTAGAACGCAATGATATTAAAGAATTTATAGTGCTGGCAGATGTAATTGCTTTGCCTTTCAAAATTGTTCAATCCGATACTCCTACTAGTATTTTAGAAGTAATGTCTCTAGGAAAAACTGTAATATCAACAAAAGTTGACGGAATTCCTGAATTATTGGCTGAAAGTAGAGGGTATTTAGTAAATCCTAACGATTCCGTTGCTCTTGCTAAATCAATACTTTATCTTTACTCTAACTCGAGTATAAGAGAAAAAATAGGCGTGACAGCAAGAGAATATATGTTAGAATATCCAAAGTGGGATCAAATAACTCAAAATTTCTTAAAACTTTTTGAGCAGATTATAGTATAACTCAATTATCTGAGTTTTTGTAGTTAAAGAGGGCTGATGATGGAAAAAAAACCTTCACTTCTTTGTATTATAGGAGTAGATGGTGTTGGAAAAACAACACATGCGCATAAATTGCTTAATTTATTAAGAAATAAAAACATAACTTGTAAATACACATGGTTTCGTTTTTTCCATTTTTTTTCTCTCCCATTACTTGCAGTTTGTCGATTAACTGGTTTAACTGTTTATGAAGGAGAGGGAACTAAAAGAGTTGGGAAACATGAATTCTATAAATCTAAGATTGTTTCTTTTATATATCCTTGGATTCTCTTCATTGATATATTACCAATGTATTTCATTAAAATATATATCCCACTCAAATTTTTGGGTTACACAATTATTTCTGACAGATTTATATATGACACTCTCGTAGATTTAATGATTGACACAAATGATTTTAAGTTATACAATAAGTTAATTGGGAAGCTATTCCTTCGATTAATACCTCAAGACACTCAGACTATTTTGATTGATTTAGATGAATCAATTATCCGTAACCGAAGGACTGACTTATTGCATGATAAATCCTTAAGACTTCGTAGAGATGTCTATTTCATGATATCTAAAGAATTTGGAATCCCTACTATAAAGAATAATTTAGACATTGAGATGATTCATATTAATATTGCTAAAAACTTTGGGGTATACTAATGGATATTTGTGCTGTTTATCAAAATATATTACCTAAGTTTCCTGAGAAAATTGCTTTCTTCATACTGAGATTGGTAAATTGGTTTTTTCAAGGTTTGCTTTTTGCTTCAAAAACCGAATTAATTATTAAGATTTTAATAGATCTCGTCTTAACTTTAGCCTTCACTATCTTTTTTATAAATTATTATTCTACACCAATCAGTTTTTTAATTTCATTCATTGTGGCTCATTCACTAAACTGGATTTTTGCCACAAATATTTGGAGCACTAGAATTAAAAAATATCGTAATCCTCATGAAAATAATGAACAATTTTATATAGATTCTTTATATAAATTGCAAAAAAGAGTCAAAAATTATGAATTTATTCTTGGTGTCGCAATTTATGGAAGTTTAACTGCTGGAAAATTCCATCTAGGATCTGATGTTGACGTAAAAATTGTCTCAAAACCTGGATTCAAAAATATAATTTGCTCTTATCTATTATTGTTTTCACTTCGAACAAATGCAAATTTCAAAAAATTTCCCCTCGATATTTATGTTATAAATGATATCAAAGATTATGATCTAAAAAAGAACGAAATTCCAATTATACTCTATGAAGTTGATAAAACTATGAGTTTATATTATAAAAATGTTGAATCTTTTGGAAGCCTAACAAATATGTTCGCATCTCTTTAATGGTTATAAATTAGGGGCACATATTAAAAGAACATCTCTTCAAATTTGATATATAGTCAGTATGCGGATATTCTGTAAATTATACTCTCAAAACTATGGATCAAAGAAAAGTCTTTTGAAGGCGCTAAATTTTTGGAATATTTATTGTATTAAAATGAAGAAGGTGAATTATTCCTGCTTCAGGAAAATAAGAAGACTAGGGCAATATAAACTCTCACTTAATAAAGATTTAAAGTATGCTATAGTTATTAAAAATAAATAATGATTAAGCTCCTAAATGCTGAAGAAAGATTTATCTTTGGTAAACATTGACTAAGGTAAATCTCTATAAGCTAATTAGGAGGTATATCCAACTCTTAGACAGATAATTATAGAACTTTGATCTTAGAATATCTATCTAAATAGTTCCAAGAGACTGAACGGACGAGTAATAATGTATCAGGCTTCTTCATTTTCACTCTGGTTTAGTTTTTAGAGATTTTTGAAAGTTGGTAAAAGAAATGATAATGGAATTTGAAGATGAAAATCCCTGCAAAAGAAGGCGGATTTATTAAAAAGCTCATCTTACTACTATATTATATTTTTAAATCTCAGATTTAAAATAAATAACTGATCCTTTTATTAGGAAAAGAATTTTTAAGCTCTTATTGATGCAGAAATAAAATCAGTTTTGGGATGAGCTCTAAATAAATGGATTGACGGATTTGATAAATTAAATATTTGACCGAATTGCCAAAGTCAGGTATTACCGTGAAATTTGAAGAGGGTATAAAATGAAAATTAATTCGGCTACTTTATTATATTTTACTTTAATTTTGATCGCAACTCTTCTACTTTTGCCTAAATCACTTTTGGGTTTTTATCATGTTCAAGTATTTTCTGCAATCTATTTGCCTAATTTAAAGGGCGATGCACCATTTATCTATTTGCCTAATTTAACGAATACGCCATTCAAATCAATTATAGCATATCCAATATTCATGCAAATTTTGTCCATTTTACTTAGGGGAAATGCTATATTTATTAGCAATATTACTGGTATTGCTTCTATTTTATCTATTATTTTTTCATACATCTTATTCTTTCGTATTATGGACGGCAATCATAAAATAAAGTCTATCGCTTCATTTTTATATCCAATTATACTTATATGCACAAATCCTTCAAGCATATTAGCAGGATATGTTTTAGGGTTTTCAACAATTTTATGTTTCATGATCTCTTTCTCTTTCTTAGATGAAAGAAGAAAATCTAATTATATATCTTTATTTTTTGTTGCATTTATTTCATGGATTACATTAGGATTACTTTGGCATTCAGAATATTCAATGATTTATCTTATATTAATTATTTATATAATAATCTCTAATCTGTATAATGTTTCTTACAATAAAATATTTTCTCTATGGAACATTTTAATCTTATACACTGTATCATTTTTATTTACTTGGTTCTATTTAAGAGAAAATACGATCAATAATATCTTAAACTCGGAACAATTTAGATCTATTAGTATTTCATCAATTTTCAACAAAGGTTCATTTACGGGGGCTTTTACTTATAACCATAGCTTACAGATCTATTTAGAATATGTTGATATAATACGATACTTGGGAGATCTATTGGCATATATAATTATGTTGATATTTGCAATAGAATTTGCAATTAATATTTTTAGAAAAAAAAATGTTTCGAAGAATCACATGTTTTTGACATCTCTTTTTATCTCTGATATTTTATTTATCTCTATATATTTTATTTCTACAGGGACTCTTGGAACTAGAATTCTATCAACATTTTCTTATCTACTTATTTTAATAATGCTCAACAGTGATCAACAATTTAGTATAAAATGTTTAAATAATTCTAATCTAAGAGTGCTTATTACATTATTTCTAATAATGCCGCTTATACTTACATCTATATTTTCATTTTATAATTATCTTATAGAAAGCCCCGAACAAAACGTAGATATCGATACATATAATAGTAGTTTTAGATGGATTTCTGAGTATACTGATTCCGATATGATTAATTCAGATGCTCATACTAGCGGGCACTATCAACTATTTTATACATTAGGAGATGTTTTTGACAAAAAACAAATGAATTTTAATAGCTTAAGTTATGCTAAATATAAAAAAATAGTCGATTCTACATATAATCCTTCAGATAATAGTTTATTAGTTATCAATGAGATTCTATATGAAAAACACCTTCAATTCCAAACTTTAGAAGCTTGGAATACTTTTGAACCATTATCTTCTAAATATCTGAAGCAGAATATAAATTTAAACGAGATATACAATGACGGTTATGTGTCAATTGCCCAGTGAATTTTTGCAACCTATTAATACTATTTATAATAATGTGATATTCTGTGTGCAATGGATATTTTCCCAATATTCATTCAACTCTTCCTTTAACCTACATTCTGCAGTATTTTTGACACCCAATTTTCTCTCGCTAGCGTTTTTAAAATATATTAAAATAATAGAGGGTCAAATAGGAACTTGGTGAAATTGGAAGATATCGTTTTTGGCATCTAAATATGGCCATCTCGCTGTTTTTAACTCCTGCACAGCAATTCAATAAATTAGTGTTTGATTGAAAATCGTAATAGGAATATTGTGAATATACTAAAATTTACTGCGGAAAGTGGCTTTAATAATAATATTTTTTAAAGATGTTGGCGTTAAGTTTTTCCAGCAGTAAATCTACTTTTTGCAAAAGTTTGCCTCTATTCAAACACCTCTCTTCAGAGCAATTTTTAATATCTTCCAGCAATTCTGTAGAACTCATATTGTAGGCATATTTTTTCATTGACAAATGTAATTATACTAAAGTATGGTAATGTTATATTGTATTTAGATGTGACCATATTTACTTGGATATGTCGAAAGTAAGTTGGAGTATTTATACATGAAATATGTATTTACTAAAACGGTAAAAACCAATGATATAGATGTTGCACTGGCTGCTCCAACAAGTCCAAATTTTGGTATTAATATTATATTCATTATTGTATTCATAGTAGCACAAAGAATATTTATTCTAAATGATACTTTTATTTTCCCAATACTATAAAAAATAGCTCCTATAGCACTCCATGGAGCATAAATTGAATAACCAATTAAAAGAATCAATAAAGGAACGTAAGCAGGTAAATACTCAACGGTAAACAAAAAACTAATTAAATGCTTTCCTAAAAGTGCGAGTGATAATGATAAGAAAACTACTAATGTAAATGTCTTAAGAGTAACATCTTTAATTAATTTTTTAATAGAACTATAATCTTTTTGTCCATAATACCTTGATATGATTGGGGTTGTTATTCTTTGTATGGAACTAGGAAGTAGAGTAATTCCTTGAATAAATATTACTGCAACTGTGTAAATACCTACCTGGACGTCAGTCATGAAATGTCCTATTAGCCATGTATCTATTTGTGTATTTATCATTGAAATTGAATTCCCAAGCACAGTGTAATATCCAAACCAAAATAACTTTCCTACCAACTGCTTATTGAAGTGTCCACTGTGTAAGCTTGGGTATATACTTATATATTCTTTAATACTATATACCGATAATAATCCAGTAATTATTGTTGGGGCTACAAAACCAATCACTGCCCCGATAACATTCATGTTAAAATAAAAGACTAAAAATACACTTAAAAAAACAATAGCTATATTTTGAATTACATTAATAAAAGCAAACTGTTTCATCTCACGCAATCCATTTAAAACACCCAAAGTTGCTTTTTGTATTGCTATAAAGGGATAACATAATGCAGTAATTTTTAATAAAATAATCATTTCAGGATTATGAAAAAAAGAGAGTGAAATTCTATTTGATAATAAATATAGAAAAGTTCCCATAAGCAGACCACTGGCAAGTGAACCTATAATCCCAGAGTTTACAGAATCTTTTATTCTATCTAAATTGTCTACATATCGTGATATATACTGTGTCATCGCTGCTTCAATGCCGAAAGATGCAAAAATCGTTCCGAACATATATATTGAGAATATTAACGTATAAAGTCCAAGTCCAGAGGGACCTAATTCTTTACCTAATATTATTCTTAAGAATAATTGAACAAATGATGACGCCAGCAAACTAATAAAAGACCATTGGACATCCGCTATTATCTTGTTTTTTTTTACCCTAAACATAATCCCACTTTTCGCACAAGCTTTAAAATTCCAAACTCCGAATTATCTGTTAGTACTACAATAAAATCATATCCGTCTATACATTACTTCTTCAAATCCCTATCTGGAAATTCATTGGCAAGGTCAATATTGACATTGAGAAAGGGTTTTCCATCAGTTTGATCTTCTCTGTAGTTGTGCTGGCTGTGAGATGGAGATCGCTTTTTAAGAAAATTAGGTCGATTGTAAACTGGATGGATTTTTTTGTCGATAAAGCCAATGAAACTTTGGTTGTAGACAGTTTCGTGGAGGGATTTTTCTGGGATTGATTCTTCCGGATAGTGGAAGAGACAGAATTTTTGTACTTTTATTATACCCAGCTTTTCCCGAATGAGTTTTACCTGCTTGTCATAAGTATTGAATAGAATAATGGATTCTATAAATACAAGATAGCTATTTTTAAATCATCATCGTTTTCTTTGATAAGAGGTTAGCTCTTTATTCTCTGGCAATAGTGCAGTCCAGTAGTTCCTGAAAACCTTTTCCTCAAAGGGCATTTTGACTTCTTTAAAGGTATCTATAGTACGTTTGTTTACGTCAATGCCTACAACTTCATGACCGCTGTTTGCAAAAAGAATCGCAGTTGGGAGGCCAATATATCCCTGACCGAACACGCAAATTTTTGACATTCCTTGTTTCACCTTTTGAAAATATTTTAAAAACAAAACTTTCAATATTAGTCTGACTTCTTCAGTACTGGACTTCTTCAGGATCTTATGTATCATCACTGTATTCAGTACTATAATCAGTTATCATACTTTGGAGGACTAGTTCTGCAGCGTTTCCGTATCCGTATGGATTTTCCCATTCAGGATCGGATTCAAGCATCTTTTTTGTGCATTCTATGATATTTTCTCCGCTTCCAGCAATCAGATTTGCACCTACTTCCACCGTTTCAGGTCTCTCTGTGTTGTCCCGGAGTGTTACACAGGGAACTTTCAGGATACAGCTTTCTTCCTGCACACCTCCGCTGTCGGTCAGGATCATTCTTGCCCCGCTTTCGAGCTGTAAAAATTCCAAGTAGCCAAGAGGTTCAATCAGCCTTGTTCCTTTAGGACTTTTAAAACCAAATTTCTTGATCATTTTCACGGCCCTGGGGTGAGCCGGGAAAATTATGGGAAGGCCGAATTCTTTGTATATCTGCAAAAAGCCAGAAAGGATTCTTCCGAGGCGTTCTTTATTATCCACGTTTTCTGCACGGTGGGCTGTGGCTACAAAATATTCTTTTTCCTTTAAGCTGAGTTCTTCAAGGACGTTGGCTCTATTTTTAGAGATCTCAAGATTCTGATAGGCTGCATCAACCACCGTATTTCCTGTAACAAAGATTTTTTCTTCGGAAATACCTTCGTTTAGCAGGTACTTTTTTGAAGTCTCAGTAGGGGCGAAGAGGTAATCTGAAATATGATCTGTTATAATTCTGTTTGTCTCTTCGGGCATTGTCCGGTCAAAAGATCTCAAGCCTGCCTCAACATGTCCAATTTTAATCTGAAGTTTAGTAGCTGCAAGACTCCCTGCAAGGACAGTGTTTGTATCTCCCTGGACAAGCACGATATCTGGTCTGTCTTTAATCAGAATTTCTTCGATGGCTACAAGCATTTTTCCGGTTTGCTCCCCATGCTTGCCAGAGCCTACATCCAGATTATATTTTGCCTGCGGGAGTTTTAACTGCTCAAAAAAGATTTTATCCATTTCGTAACTATAATGCTGACCTGTGTGGAGAATATAATAGTTAATGCCCTGTTTTTCACATTGCCTTATAATAGGGCTCATTTTTATAATCTCAGGCCTTGTGCCGAGAATGATTGCAATCTTCATAATTTTGCCTCGTCTTCGAATGAGAATCCCGCTGTCTCTCTTAATTTTTAGTGAACTACACTTCGTAATTATTTAAATTAATCGGTTGCTTTTATTATTCATAAATCTACCTTTTATAATCATATATCACTATTCTAATTCTATTCTTTTATGATATTTTCAATTTTTATAGCTATCTATCTAATATGTTCCTTTATATATATTTACGTTTAGAAAACGAAAAAAATTTCTATATCATCTTAAACATTGCTATTTTACGTCAAAAATTTCTCTCTTTTATTTATTGCTTCTCCTTGAGTTATGGTAAGTGATCTCAAGCCTAGGGAATATAAGATGATCCTTTCTCTATATGTAAAAATAGTCTGTGTTATATATAAAAATATAATTTAATTTCCTTTAATAGCTTTTTAAAAATATAACTTTTTACAATTCGGGGTAAACATCTTCTAATATTTATATTTGCAGAGATACTTTATCCAAGATTTTCTATTTAATTATATGAATCCATATTTTAATTACCATTGAGGTGAAAAATAATATAAGATGTAAATTTATAATATTGATAATCAATTACTGATCTAACTTTCTGTTATTTACAGTAAATTTATATAATAGTTTTTCATATTTGACTTTAAAAAATTAATATTATAAGGACTATGAAGTAGTTCTAGTGTCATTACAATAAAAATATTTTTGACATGTGTGCAGTCCATTTTACGTATATAAGGTATTCGGGGACCTTCAAATTGAGCGACAAAATACTTTGTGGGTAAGAATACCTATCAGCATAGCCTAGGAACAATACCGTGCTTTAAAGGGACAGTTCCGTAGAATCTCACATTAATCTTCCTGCCTTTAATGAAGAGGTGCCCATTGAAAAATATAATCCAACGTGCCAGATTTTATGCCGACAACACAAATTTGTGGTGATGATAGTCTAGTTGTTCGAGCTTTCCAGCTATAATCCCATATTAATTCAACTGGCCATCGAAATTGTTGTCGATATAATAAGTGATAGCTCGAAAGAAGCACCCCTCAACCCCATCTCCTGAGTGGTTCGTATGAGAATCCAGGAATAAACCCCCCAAATTCACTTTTTGATCTGGTGATTTTATGAAATTAGTAGTAATGATCCCTGCTTACAATGAAGAAAAAACAATTGCCTCTGTTATACAAGAAATTCCCCGCGACTGTTGTGAAGAGGTTAAAGTTCTTGTTATAAACGATGGTTCTATCGACAAGACAGTACAGGAAGCTGAAAAGGCAGGCGCAGATAAAATTATCAGCTTCAAAAAGAACAAAGGGCTTGCTCCTGCTTTCAGGGCAGGCCTTCAGACAGCTCTTGAAATGGGTGCAGATATAATCGTAAACACCGATGGAGATGGGCAATACAACGGAAATGAAATCCGTAAACTCATAGAGCCTATCCTTGTAGGTAGAGCTGATTTTGTCCTGGGTTCTCGTACAAATGGTCGTATCGAGTATATGCCAATCGAGAAGAAAATTGGCAATAGAATCGCAACCTTCATCACCAGAATTGTTTCAGGGTTTCCTGTCTCTGACGCTCAATCTGGTTTCAGAGCCTTTACCAGGGACTGTGCTTTACGCCTGAATGTCATGGCTGATTACACCTATGTCCAGGAAACCCTTATCCAAGCCTCTCACTACGGGCTTGTGATCGAAGAAGTCCCCATCGAATTCAGAAGAAGGGATGGACATTCCCGTCTCATCTCAAGTATCTGGAAATATGCCAAGAGGGCAGGAGGGACAATTGCGAGGGGTTACCGGGATTTCCATCCTCTTTCAACCTTTTTTGGTCTGGGTCTCTTCTTTGTTTTAGCAGGTCTTATTTTTGGGAGTAAAGTGTTGCTTGCATATTTGAAAACAGGAATAGTGGCAGGAAATTTGCCTTCAGCTGTGCTAACCGTATTGCTAATACTCATTGGAGTCTCCACAATGACTCTTGGAATTATAGCTGATATCCTGAAAACCCAGAGGAAGGTTCAGGACGAGATCTTGTATAGGTTGAAAAAACTGGAGTACGAGATCAGAAGTGACAACAAACTGTAAATCGTGGAAGATGATCTATGAAAATACTGGTTGATATTGTACATCCAGCTGATGTCCATGTTATCAAGAATTTTATCTGGGAAATGGAAAAAAGAGGTCATGAGATTCTTGTAACTGCGAGAAATAAAGATGTTGCAATTAATCTTCTTGATGCTTACAATATAAAGTATACAATTATAAGTGAAGCTAGAAAAGGTTTGTTAAATCTTGGAATGGAATTGATTACTAGAGACTTAAAGTTACTAAATATTGCAAGAAAATTTAGGCCGGATATACTTATTGGGCTAATGAATCCTTCAGTTACACATGTCGCCCTGCTCTTGAACAGAAAGAGTATCATGTTTACTGACACGGAGCATGAAAAGCTTATTAATTATGCCTCTTTTCCCTTTGCATCTCTTATTTGCACTCCTAAATGTTATACTAAAAATCTGGGCAAGAAGCAGGTTCGGTACGACAGTTATCATGAAGTTGCATATTTGCATCCCAATTATTTCACACCCAATCCAGCAGTTCTTGAGAAAATCGGGCTGAGTGAAAATGATATTTTTATCGTTATGCGTTTTGTTTCCTGGGGTGCTAGCCATGATGTCGGACAAAGTGGTCTTACTATGGAAGACAAAAGAAATGCGGTAAAAGCTTTTGAGAAGTATGGTCGAGTTCTCATAACTTCTGAAGGTCCATTGCCTCCTGAATTTGAAAAATATCGAATTACTGTCTCCCCTGAAAATATTCATGATCTGTTATATTATGCAACCCTTCTTTATGGCGAAAGTTCAACAATGGCGTCCGAATGTGCTGTGCTAGGTACGCATGCTATTTTCGTGAATACTCTCAGATTAGGGTATACTGATGAAGAAGAAGAGAAATATGATCTTGTCTATAACTTTAATGATGAAATGACAATGGGTAAGGAATCTTTAAAAAAAGCGCTTGAATTACTGAATAGTTCCAATCTAAGGCAAAAGGGAAAGAAAAAAGGCGAACTTTTGCTGCGAGACAAGATTGACGTAACAGCATTTATGGTGAATTTTGTAGAAAATCAATTAAGAATTTGATCTTTTATAAACTCTATGAATATTTTATTTCCAATTTTGTATTATTTGGTGATTATATGAATATACTAATCATATCTCCTTTTAGAATATACCCTATATATTCTGGTTTTTCAACTAGAGTTTATAATTTGACTAAACAACTCTCTAATTCTAACTCTGTTTTTTTGTTTTATAGCGATTATTATAAAAAATACTCTGCTCAAGATGATTGCGATTTTCTCCCAAATGTAAAAAAGATTTGTTTTAAAGTATCAACTAAGTTTATGCAGCTCTTACACCCTTATTTAATTTTGAGAGGTATTGATGTAATAAAAGAAGAGAAAATTGATTTAATCATTGCTGAAGGTATCTGGGCAGGACTTCACGCAATGATTTTTCGAGCTCTAACAAAAGTTCCATATTGTCTCACTGAGCACAACGTTGAATATGTAAGATGGAAGCGGATGGGAATGAAGTATCCCGGTCTATTACGGATGTTCGAAAAATATTGCTGCAAATTTTCAAAGAAAGTATTTTGTATGTCTGAGGATGATCGAAAACAAATAAATGAGCTTGGAGTGAATATTAATAAAATTATTACTGTCCCAAATGGAGTAGACATTCTACAGTTTAGGCCTGAACCTTCCAAGAAATACGAAATTGCAAATAAACTTAATATTAATGTTGAATCGCCGATTATTATTTTTTCAGGGAGTTTAAATTATACTCCAAATTTACAAGCTGTACAGATAATTTATGAAAAGATAATCGATCCTGTTTTAGAAGCAGTTCCTGATGCAAAGTTTGTAATAGTTGGTTCCAATCCCCCTTTACAGTTTAAACATGAATCAATTATATTCACAGGATATGTTGAAAAAATTGAAGATTATATTAATGCCTCTGATCTTATAATTGCTCCATTAATTAGTGGTGGTGGAACAAAATTAAAAATTGTAGAAGCAATATCATGTGGAAAGACTGTAATAACAACAAGTGTTGGTGCAGAAGGACTTATTGGTGAAAATACTGAGGGTTTTTTAAAAGTTGCTGATAATTGGAATGATTTTATAATAAAAATGATTAATTCTTTGAAAAGTCCTCAATCCAAGGAGTTGCCAAGAGGCTTTATAAAGATGTATTCGTGGGATTCTATAGGCAACAAGCTATGTAAGGAAATTACTATTGATTGAAATACTTCCCAAAAGAGGGCTTTTTATGAAAATCGGCATTATCACAGATTTTGTAGATGGTAACTTGGGTGGTATAGGGACATATACTCATAATTTAATTCAGCAATTAAATGAAATTGATGAGTTTAACCAATATTATTTAATTCATGGAGAATCAAAGGACATTCAAGTCTATAAAACTAATGAAGAAATTTTAATTAAAAAATATTCTTTCTCTAAAGGATCTAGATCTATTTGGAGGTATTTTAGTACACCTTTAAAATTAAAAAGCATGAAACAACTAGATATTGTACATGATACTTATGAGATTGGCCCTCTCTCTTTTAAAATGCCATTTAAAAGAATTATTACTGTTCATGATTTATCTCCCTTTCTTTTTCCAGATACATTCAGCTCGTCAACTGTGCTACTTCATAAAATCCTCTTCTCAAAAACGTTACGGTCTGTTGACAAAATAATCACAGTGTCCGAAAGTTCTAAATATGACTTAGTAACACATTTTAATGTTTCAGAGGATAAAATAAAAGTAATTTTTAATGGAGTAGATACAAAATTTAGGCCGCTTACTAAAGATATTATAAATGAATTCCTCAGAACCTATAATATAAATTTCCATTTTATACTGTATGTTGGAACGCTGGAGCCTAGAAAAAACCTACCTACTCTTCTTAAGGCATATCATCAGCTCAAAAAGAGAAATATCAATCACAAATTAGTCATTGCAGGTAAAAAAGGATGGAAATATCAAGAAATATTTGAAACAATAGATAAATTAAATCTAAAAGATGATATTATTTTTACTGGTTATGTTCCAGAAAACTATCTCCCTGCTCTGTACAACGCTGCTGATGTATTTGTTTACCCGTCTATATATGAAGGGTTTGGTTTACCCCCTCTTGAAGCGATGGCTTGTGGAACTCCAGTAATTACATCTAATACGTCCTCGTTGCCTGAAGTTGTTGGAAACGCAGGAATTATGGTTGATCCAAATAACATAGATATGTTAGCAACTGCAATGTATGAAGTTTTAACTGATGATTCTTTAATGAAAGAAATGACTAAAAAAGGTTTGGATAGAGCGAAATTATTTGGCTGGAAGTCTTGTGCAGTTGAGACTTTAAAAGTTTATGAAGAATTCAGTTCCAATAATTCATGAGAATATCACAATAACACTAAATTTACATATACAGTCCTAAATTCCATGAGAATCCAATAATGAAGTTTTGATTTGTAGGTAAGATTGTTATGAAGATACTTAATCCACTTCAAATGAATGATTGGGATATTAAAGAAACTCTTATACTAGTTATTTCAATTCAGTTAGGATTATTGGGTTCAATAGGACTAGATTTTATTGGATTCAATATTCCAATTTTAAGACAGTTACTCGGGTTTATTTATCTCATATTTATCCCAGGCATGCTTATTTTAAGAATTCTAAAATTACACGATATGGGTAGCATTAAAACTGTTTTATTTTCTATTGGACTTAGCCTTTCAACTCTTATGGCTACAGGTTTTTTTATCAACCTTGCCTTTTCATCTTTATCATTTGATTATTTAATTTTCTCCTTAAATCTAGTTTCGCTAATTTTATGTCTTCTTTGCTATTTAATAGATGGTGATTACTCTAAGCCAACTTATATCGATCTAAATGAACTATTCTCTGCACCTATTTTGTTTTTATGTATAATTCCATTTATGTCAATATTTGGAACCTATTCAGTTAATTTCAAAGACTCAAATCTTATTTTGATGTTAATGATTCTTATAATTGCAATAGTAGTTTTATTAATTTGTTTTGATACATTTCTTTCTCCTAAATACTATCCTTTAGCAATATGGATAGTTGCAATTTCTCTAATATGGCATAATACTTTAATATCTTCCTATATTATTGTGGGCGATTCAGTAGAAGAATATTTCTTCTCAAATTTAGCAATTAAATCTTCATTTTGGAATTGGACGATTAAAGGAACTTATAATTCTGTGTTATGTAATGTTATTCTAGCTCCAATTTTTTATCATATATTAAATCTCGACTTAACATGGATTTTTAAAATTGTATACCCTTTGTTATTTTCGTTCGTATCTATTGGAGTATATTATATAACTCTACAAAGTATTAAAAATACTAAATTCTCGTTCCTTTCATCCTTTTTATTTATATCAGTTAGTCCATTTTATGAAACAATTCCACTTATTACAAAACAGTCTATAGCAGAAATTTTTTTAGTCTCTTTGGTGATGTTACTAACAGAAAACAATAACGCTATTAACAAAACGAGTAAATCTATACTATATATTATTTTTTCAATGTCATTAATTGTTTCTCATTACGGGACTTCTTACCTTTTTATGTTTTCATTAGTATTTGTTTCTTTCTTCTTGCTTTTCGAAAAAAGTCCAAAAATAAATAAGTTAGTGGAAAGATTCTTTCCCATCTCTAATAATATGAGTACTACTCATAATGATACAATTAGTACTCACTCACATAGAAAATATGATATTATTTCCCCAAATTTTATATTACTATTTATCACGTTTACATTAGCATGGTTTATATATATATCAAACTCTTCTGTATTTTCTATAATTATGCATCTTGGGAAAAATATAGTAAACACAATTTTTATTGATTTTTTCAGTCCTGAAAGTTCTAGAGGATTATATCTTATAACTAGAAATGAGACTTCATTATTACGCACACTCAATAAGATTTTGTATTTCACTATCCAATTTTTTATAATTATTGGTTATATCCATACTATTAAACATTATAATAAGTCACGATATTCTACTACTTATATGTGCTTATCATTGTTTTGGCTGATAATTCTTTTCTCTGCGATCGCGATATCTGGTTTTGCTGTAATGGATCCACATAGATTATTCCATTTATCCCTCATATTATTGTCACCATTTAGTGTTATTGGAGGCATAACGGTTTGTAAGTTATTCTTCAATTATTTTACAAATATAAAGTCCTCTGTACGTGTACGTTACTCATTTAATTTATTATCTGTGTTTTTTGTGATTTTTCTATTGTTTAATACTGGATTTGTCTATGAAGTTGCGAAAGATCACCCAAGCTCTATTTCGATAAGCCAGAGAACAACTCAACATGGTGATATTATTGATAAAGCTAGTTTTTATGGACAATACATTGTTACTCAAGACGTTTTCAGTGGAAAATGGCTGGGTGAAAATATAGTAAATGGTTCCTATATTTATAAAGGGGATAGGGTCCAGGGTAGTCCGTCATTAACAATTTATAGTAATGTTGATAAGTCTTCTATTAAATTTTTTGATAACTCTACTGCAGCAATAGGAGATGGATACATCTACTTGTCATATTTAAATTTAGTAGAAGGAACTGGATTCAACTTCAATAATACCCTTCAACAAAAAACTGTATATGAGTTTACAGATGTTCGCGATCTTTTGAAAGATAAAAATGCAATCTATAATAATGGTGGAAGTAAAATTTTATTAAGTTAATTTTATTCATTTTTAATAAACGTTGGGGAACATCCATGAAAAAAATACTCATATTAAACATCGGAAATGGATTAAACAAAGGTAATCTTGCATTATTATATTCTGCAATAGATACGATTAAGATCTATTCACCTACTGTCGAATTTTATTTGATGTACTATGGGAATGATGGGAGTCATAGCAATCTGGATATAAAAGAGCAACATCTTATAGCCAAAGTGAAGATTCCAACTAACATAGAAAAGGTAAAGGATATACTAGTTTCTTTATTTTATTTATCTAAATGTTATTTTATTTACTTCTTTGGCAAATTTGGTGTAAGGATACCAATTTCAAGTAGCTCACGGCTGTTCTATTATCATGAAAGTGATTTAGTACTTGTGATTGGGGGAGATACTATGAGTCCAAGTGGGAGATACGGATTGAATATCTTAACCCCTTTTACAAATATTTTATATGGTATTTTACTTAATAAACCAGTTGTTCTTTATGGAGAAAGTATAGGCTACTATAATAATAGAGTTTTTAGTTCTATTGCGAAATTTATATTTAATAGAGTAAGATTAATTCTTGTTAGAGAGGAAATATCAAAAAAATATCTTGATGAGAATAGTATAGACATTCCCGAAATTCATGTTACTGCGGACTCTGCATTCCTTTTAGAGCCATCGCCCGAAAAGCAGGTTCTTGAGATTTTATCTTCTGAAGGTGCCCGTTATAGTATTGAAAGACCACTCATAGGCGTCAATACAAGTAAATTGATTAGTAATTATAAAGGAGGAGAAGATCGCAGTAAAGATGAAGAAGAGACATTTAATGTGATGGTAAAAATTATAGATAACTTAGTTGAAAATCTTAATGCAAATATCATTATGATACCTCATGTATATTCAGATGGAAATAACACAGATGATAGAGATGCGATGTTTGCTATTTTTGAAAAAGTAAAAAATAAATCAAATATTTCTATGATTAAAAATGAATATTCTCCACAGGAACTAAAGGGAATAATAGGAAAATGTGATCTGTTTATAGGCGGAAGAATGCACTCAACAATCGCATCGACATCTATGCTGGTTCCAACAGTGGGTATTGCATACAGCCATAAAATGTATGGAATAATTGGTAACATGCTTGGGCAAGAAAAGTATATCGTAGATATTAAAGATTTAAGTTATGAAAAATTAATTTCAACGGTATATGATGCTTGGAATAACAGATCTGAAATTAAAGAAGAATTGGAATCGATAATCCCAGTCGTGAAAGAAAGAGCTATGCTAAATGGAAAATACGTTAGTGAACTGCTAAATAAATTAAATTAAAGACTATTTCTTCTTAATCTCTATCTTTTTCTTTTTTCTTAGTATATGACTTTATGCATTTAAAGAACTTTTCTATTATATTTTATCTGAATTTTTTCCAATCTTCCTTATTTTTTCCTTGCTCTCTTTTTCTTTTCAATAATAAATTATTAAAGATTTTCTGAGGATCAGATTTGCTAAATAGAAATATAATCTGTTTATAATTGTTTCCTTTAGTCTATTATTATATTAAATAATATTATATATTATAATGTAAATTCACTAACTTTTTATATTTGTTTATCTATTTATCTATAGAAGTAAATGTTCTTTAACTCCTAAAGAGAACCCGAATGAAGTTGTATCATTTTTGTTTAACGTATTGTTTCAATTTTTACTGTTGCTGTCTGTCTATCTAAACCTTAATTAACATTTTGTATATTTATATTACATACTTTTATTAATTTTATATTTATCTTTCGTGTAAGATTATCAGTAGAAATCTTAAAATCTGAGGTTACACCCTTACAGGAGTAAGGTACTGCTTGCATATTTGAAAACAGGAATTGTGGCAGGAAATTTGCCTTCAGCTGTGCTAACCGTATTGCTAATACTCATTGGAGTCTCCACAATGACTCTTGGAATTATAGCTGATATCCTGTATCCTGAAAACCCAGAGGAAGGTTAAGGATGAGATCTTGTATCGGTGAAGGAATCAGAGTATGAGAGAGATTTAAATGATTAGCATATTTGTTTTGTATTTTCTTTCTTTTCTTGTAGTATGGCAGTTTGGGGGTTACCAGCTGTTTATGTTATTTATATCCATTATCTCAAGACCAAAACGAAAAAATTATGATTTTCAGCCTTTTGTATCACTAATTATTCCTGCTTATAATGAAGAAAAAGATATTGAAAATAGAATAAACAATCTGTTAGGATTAGATTATCCAAATGATAAATATGAAATTTTAGTCGTTGAGTCTGGGTCAACTGATAAAACGTATCAAATAGTGGACAATATTTTAAAAAATAGAGATGACTATAGTCTTCCCATTATAAAATTGCTTCAAGAAGAAAAAAGAAATGGTAAAGCTTCAGCTATTAATTTTGGACAAAAGAACGCAAATGGAGAAATTATAATAGGTACCGATGCAAATACAGTATTTGATAAATTCGTAATTAAAGAAGTGGTGCCACATTTTTATGATCCTATTGTATGTGCGGTTGATGGAAGATATATTGTATCTAATCCAGATAACTCATTAACTTCATCTGAATCTTTTTATTGGTTATTAGAATCTATTATGCGTACTGGAGAATCTTGTTTAGATTCTGTATGTTCACTTCATGGGAAAATAAACGCATGGAGAAAGAACATAGTTTACGCGGATCCTAGTGTTTTAGCAGAAGACCTGGATATGGCGATTCAAGTTAAAAGAAAAGGATATAAAATAGTATATGAGCCAAATGCTATAGCTTACGAGCCTGCTGCAATAACCTATAATGACCAGATAGTTCAAAAAAAGCGTATAATAATAGGAAGAATACAGTGCTTTTTAAAGCATTGGAACTATTTGTTGTTGCCAATTGATTTATACAGATTGCTTATATTTCCATCTCGCAGAACTTTGTCCATATTTTCTCCGTTTGTTTTCATGTTAATCCCAATTTTATATTTATTTATTGGTAATCTTCAAATTGTAATTACTAATATAATCGCTACACTGGTCGTTTTTGCATTTGTTTTTGGATCATTACTTATTTTAAAATTTAAAACAACTAATCATATAACTACTCAATTAAAATGCAGAATTTCCTTGGTTTCCATCCCAAAGGTTACATATTATGTGTTATTTAATGAATACATTATTTTGTTAGCATGGAAGGATTTTCTCTTTGGAAAATATTCTGTATTGTGGGATAAGGCTAACTCTACAAGAACTCAGGAGTAGATTTACTAAAATATTTATTCAGTGAGCCAAAACATGAAGATACTTTTAGTTCAGCTAATTGGCAAGGGAGGGGTTCAGGTTTATACTTCTCAACTTGCAAATGCTTTGTCCCAAACAAACAATGAGGTAGTAGTTTTACTTGGCCAATATCTTATAAACGACAGATATTACTCAAAACTCAATGCGAAAATTATTCCAGTGAAAACCTATCCTTCTTATATTAAAATGGGGCTGAAAATGATTAATCCTTTTACTTATTATAATTTGATGAAAATTATTAATAGGGAAAGGCCTGATGTAATTCATATTCTTTTTGAAGATATTTTGTTAAGTACAACTATTCTATTCCTCAAAAACAAATATCCTGTTGTTTTTACAGATCACGATCCATCTTTTCATGAAGGAGAACGATTTTTTTCAAAATTTAATCATGGATTAGCCAAAGTAATTACAAGGAAGTCTGATGCAATAATCGTTCATGGAGAGAGAATGAAAGAAATTTTAGTAAATGCCAATGTTCCAAAAGACAATATTTTTTGTATTCATCATGGTGAATACTCCTATTATACTCAATGGGAAAAAGGGAGGATAAAAGAAGAAAAATCTGTGCTTTTTTTTGGAAGAGTTGAAGAATATAAAGGGATACGGTATCTTATCGAGGCTGAACCATTAATTACAGCCAGGGTTCCGAAGTCAAAAATAATTGTAGCAGGATCAGGAAATTTCGAGCAGTATAAAAAATTAATAATAAATATAGATAACTTTGAGATTCACAATAGGTTCATTCCAGATGAAGAAGTTGCAGATTTATTCAAAAGAGCATCAGTTGTAGTATTACCCTATATTGATGGAACACAAACCGGTGTAATCCCAATTGCTTATTCATTTAAAAGACCAGTTGTTGTAACTGATGTTGGGAGCATCCCAGAAGTAGTAGATAATGGAAAAACAGGATATGTTGTACCATCCAAAGATCCAGTTTCTTTAGCAAATGCAATAATAAAGATACTAACAGACGACAGACTCAGAGCAGAAATGGGCGAAAACGCTTTCCAAAAAACAAAAAATGAAATGTCATGGGAAAATATTTCCAAAAATACAATCGAAATCTATAAAACGGTGTTAAATAAGTGAGGATTGGAATTGCCATAAACTTTGTGGAAGGTAAATTAGCGGTAATAAGCACATATATAATTTAATATAAAGCTTAACAATAGTTGATGGCCGAGATATTGAGTCTATTCCAAAGCAACTGTAATTAGAAATCTTAGAAAAAGCTGATCCCAAAACTCAAGATTGTTTCTCAAATATGTTATACTACGGATAATGGATTGAGCTTCGGATCTGAAATCATCTAAAAACCTTATTGACACATTAAAATTAGTTTTGGAATGAGTCCTTTAACAATAATGATGCCTGGAATAATAGACCAGAATTTAAAAAGAATTGGAGTCGATAATTCCAATTGTAAAAGAAGAATCTATACTAAGCGGAAAATATGTTAGCGAGTTATTGGAAAATTAAATTAAAAGTCGTATTGACTTTTAATATCTTTCCTTGCCTTTTTTGACGCAAATTTATTGAAAATTGCACAATATACCTTAATAATTTTCAATGGCATATACTGTATTATAATCTTGAAATATGGATTTGAGGATAAGGAGACATTGAAGTAAAACCATAAAGCTATTGAGTTGTCTATAAAATCTGAACGTAATAATTTGCTGTAGGGATATACTTTCAATAAACTCTTTTTAACAGTAAAATTTTTCTTTTTTAAGTAGATCATTAATGTTTGAGACTGAATTACTTCTATTGAACTTACATTGTTTAATTCAATATGACTTTCTTTACTCATTTTTCGTAATACATTTTCACCAATTTTACTTTTGGATACAATAATTGATCTGCCGGTACTATCATCCTTAAATTTTGGTAACCACGCATCTCCAAACGAAATATCTGCGAGTTCGCAGACCCCGTCTCCGCACATCAAACATCTCTTTGGATAAAAAAAATGCGATCCAATGAAGCCCCAATAATCGGAGAGTTTATTTGTATGTGTATGTTTAGATGTAATTATTTTCATTAAACCTGGCCAGCCCTCTCCTCTATAATCTAATCTTATAATTTCATCTTCTTTGATCTTTAATTTTTTTAAGTATAACTCTGTACCAACAAAAGTTGGCATATGATTGCAGAAAATACCTAGATGTAAGACAATTTTATCTTTTAATTTTTTGTTTTTATTTTCTGCTTTTCTTATTCCATTGATATGGCATGGCAAACCCACAACTGCAAATTTCTCATTTTTCTCGGATTTCAAAATCTCTTTTAATGCGATATTTACAGGCACCGGGCAGTATTTTGATTTTGAAGCTTCAATGATTTCTTCTTTTGTTCGTGCAATAAAAGGCTCTGGTTCTAATGGCTTACTTTTGTTCATTCTTGTAACCAGAGCCCCATTAATTATTCCGTTTTCTAATGCATATATAAGTAGTTGAGTGATAAGTCCTCCGGATGACGAATTGTACCGGATTTTAGTATCCTTGGAGTATGCTGTGTAACAGTCCTGATAATTTCCAATAAGTATATTTTCCGGCTCTTTTTCAAATATTTCATGATTTAATTTTTCATAATCAACTTTATTTCCTGGACAAATATCATAACAAAATCCACAGTTATTGCAAATGTCTTTGTTTATTCTTGGAATGTATATACCTTTTGTTTCATCTATTGAAAGTTTTATTGCATTTTTTGGGCATAAAGCATCACACGTTCCACAACCGGTGCATAATTCTCTATTAACAACCAGTTCAATTGTATTACTTCCCGGATTTTCAATCATCTCTCATCTCTCATCTCTAATATTGAAATTCTTTGATCCCTTTTGTGTTATCAGGGGTAGTTTAATTTCTCTCTATTCTACTCGATTTTTGATATGAAAATTCCTAAAAAAGTTTAAGTGCTTTAAAAATCCTCAGATTCGACAAGAATATCAATTTTTATATTCCTTGATCACATTGGTTTTACTATGTAATGCACTCCTTATTTTTAATGGTATAAATGACTCTACTGTTTTCTTTTCTGACTGTTTTAGGCAAAATCCCCACATTACATACATATATGCTGCAGTTAAGATAAGGCCACAAAACAACAGAGATACAAACCCTGAGATGTTCAGATAATACGCAATTATGTAAGATGCTCCCGCAGTTATGATCATAGCAAACACTCCTGGGATCATAGAGTTCACAAATGTAGTTCTGGAGATTCCAAGTACCTTAGTTGCATACCAAGGTGTAAAAAATGCATTTTTAAGCGTTAGCATAATAGCCCCTGCCAATGCAACTCCATAATAATTCCAACCTGTGATATAGGGAATTATTACTGCCAGCAAAAAATTCCCTATTCCCATAAAAAATGTGACAATACCCGGAAGGCGCACTTTGTTATATGCAACATTAATCGCAAAAAGGGGCATTACTGGAAGATTAATTATAAGATGGGATAACATTAAGACCATCAATAGAGAGAGTTTTGCGAACTCCGGGCCTACCCATAGCGTAAGAAGTTGGGAGGCGAAACCACATATGTAACCTATCGGTAGTGCCATAGCAAGCCCTGTAAGCTTTACAGTACTTTTTGATATACTTATGAGTTCCTCGATTTTTCCCTTTGCATAATAAGTGAGAATTACCGGTGTAATAACTCCTATAAGCATTCCTGCGACAGTACGTAGCATCATACTCCATGTCAGTACAACCGAATATTCTCCCCCCACAACAGTACCAAATAATTTGTTCACAACTATTAGATCTATCTGGAGAAACAATAGTGAGCCTATCTGGTTAATTATTATCCAACCGCCCATTTCCGTAATCTCATTTACTTTTGATCTACGAAAATTTTTTATATTCACCTTTAAATTGGGATTGATCTTGCGTGAGAAAACTACAGTTAGAACGAGAGCAGCTACAGCTCCCATTAAATAAGCCAATCCAATATAAATTAAATTTGGAGAATACAACTTAAATAATATTACTATTAAGCCTGTCTGAACAAGAATATTTACAGTATTCACAAGGTACTGGAGATCAAGCCTATTGTAGGCAAAGAGGGAAACTCCAAAATTACTTCCCCACGCCCTCAACAAGAATGAACTTATTACTCCAAGAAAAAGTATTCTTGCAGCATTTTCCTGACTGGTTGGAATTTCAAAAAATAAAGGCGTATAGTAGGAAATTAAAACCACAAAAGGAAGCATTAGTAGTATAATTCCAAGAGTTCCAAAGAGAGCAGTATTAAATGTTATATTGGCTTTTCTGAATTCTTGTTTCTGTAAATCTATGGTCAAATACCTTGACACGGATGTATTGAGTGACTGTACAACTAAATTTACATAACCTGTCATAGAGGTAGCTAAAGGAATAAGTGCATAACTTGCTACACCAAGAGAATCTATAAAAAATGGTACTAAAAACAGGCCAATTAGGACATTAAGCATAAAATACAAAATATTGGCTAGTAAGTTTTTAGGTATCTGCTTACTAAAAGTTTCCTGTTTTTCATTTAAATTAAGCAAACTTTTTCTCCTCAAATTTATTGACCTTTTAATTCAATCCTTTTATTCGGTATCAAAATTCCATTTTATAAATTGCGCTATAATAGGGCTCATTTTGTAATCTATAGTTTGATACCAAGAAATACGAGCTTATTTTCAATTAAATTCTTACTATATTTTTGAATAATAATCTTTAATTTTTATGAAAAGCATTTTACAATTATTTAAAATCTTTGGTTTCCATCTTTAATTTATTTTACTGATTTTCCGACAAAACACTCTAATTTATGAATTTTTATAAATATCCTGGCACTTGCGTTATTATCAATATTTTATAAAATGTAACTAATAATACATCATGTTGAGAGAATATTCTCAGATTAAGTATACTTTCATAATTATTCCGTCTACCAAAAACCAGTTAATTGGCACTTATCTTGATATTCTTGAATAATAAGTAAGTGTAATTCTTAATAACCTACAAAAGAAGAATACAATCAGCAGTCAACAATTAATGAAATTAGTTATAATAAATTTGTCCATTAAAATCCATAGGAAATATATTTAATGAGCTCATCACAAAACCAATTTCACCTTCATATCGATAAAGTCTCAGAACTATTATTCCATTATCATAAACTCGTTAGATTATTCGGAGTCAGAGAAGTAATTTTGAGTTTTGATCAGCTCAATTATTATTTTATCCTGTAGTATGGCTACATACTTTCAGATGTAAAAAAAATTGTCCATGAAAAAGAAGAGTTTCAGTAAGGAATATTTTGAGGATATCATATTTCTTGAAATTGTAGGTTTACATATTTAGGAGAACAACTCGAAAAAGGTTAAAAGGTTATATCTTCTTTCCCTCTTTTCTATATTTTTACATGGATTTAAGATACACACAATTCCCGCAGTCTATTCATAGTCTCATCAGTCATATTGACAAGTATACACGTACTTCTATGTGTATACTTATGCCTTTTTTACATGACACTACTATTTAAGCTCAGTTTCGAGCTTGTCTCTTCTATCCATTTCACCTGCTATACTCAGGTCAATTGGATTTCTTGAACTGCTATGCTCAATTCCCTGCTATCTTCGTTTTTTAACTCTGGAATATCACACGGTCTGTCAAAACCCTCTGGAACATGCAGACTAATGAGATTTTCGCCTTTCTTTAAGTTTATTGAAATAGATATACTGGAAGAATCTATACTGATTATTTGTCTATCTTGAAGAGTTTCGTCATTATAAATCTCCAGTGTTCTTGGACGGTAGAAACTGGATGCCTCAATATTTAATGTAGCATTTCTACCATTATCTGAATGAATTAGTATTGTAGCGTTATTTGATATCCATCTGGTAGGTTCTCCATTCATTTCTTCCAGCGGATTCCATCCATCTTTTAAAACCATAAATGACTTTAAAGGTTCTTTTTTGACATGATATACAATTAGAGAATCTTTTTCGTACGTTTTTCTTTCTGTGCTGAGTGCTTTCTGTATCAGCTTTTCGGCCAAGTTAATTTCACTATCGTTCATATAATCTGTATGCAAAACAATATACGATATGTTATAATAATTTAAAATCGACGTTCCGATTTGATCTACATCCTGGTCTAGGATATCAGCAGTAAATGGTTGCAGGTAGGTTAATTCTCTTACCACAGGTGTATTTAATTCAAAATCTCTTGCAGTAGATGGGTATCTGGCAGCCCAGTTACCTACGACAGGCTTTCCATGTATTGTCTGGTAGTAAATGATAGTTACACCTGCTTCATAATCCTGAGTTCCAGGTATTTCAAGTAGTGCGTAATTGTCTTTATCTTGTGAGATCTCTTTGTAAAACGATGGTTCGTTGACTTCTGACATCGGTATCGGAATTGCCAGATACTCAAAAATTATTAAACTGCTTATTACAACTGCAGTCACCTTTTTCTTACTTTTGTTAGTCTTTAGTAATTCTGAAACTCCATACCCTGTCAAAACTGCGAATGAGAGAGACGCGATTACAAAAAATCTTCCAGTTGTTCTGCAATTGTCCAGAAATGGAATCAAATAATACAAAACCATATGTGGAAGAGGGACACTAGTATTGAATTCCGTAAATGATGTATTACCATTTATATGAAGAAGTGGGCCAAGACTGATTAATGAAAAAAACAATGCAGATATCGACCAGAATTTTACATTTTTGTTTCCCTTCAGTCTGTGAGCTGCAAATAAAGAGAGTAAGATTACCGTGTATCCAATAAAAGTTGTATTTTCACTGGTATTTCCTGAAAAATTGCTGTAAATGTCTGTCGTAAAACTACCAAACACTGGATGTAAAACCGATGGAAGAAAAAAGCTCAGTAAATCAGCTGAGTACATTACAGCTTCAATCGGGTCTAATCTCAAAAAATTTTCACCAGATGTTGCTGTTAAAATGTTTTCAAGTGTGAGTGGTATTAAACCTATGAAAGAGATAACTCCAAATAAAGTGTACTTGTAAAAGATTCGCCTCAGTATCTCTTTATAATCCCTTTTTTCTTTTCTTAAGCAAATATACGTTTCATATACAAATAATAACATCACAAAAATTCCCATGAATACCATGTATTGAAGGTCGCTCATGGCTACGAGAATAAAGAATATCCCTGCAAAAAAACTGTTTCTAGTTCCTCCTTCTTTAAACATTTTCATTAAATATAGGGCACAGAAAGGTATCCACTCAATACTAGTTGCCCCAAAATGACCAAAAGAATGTACAAAATGATACGGTGAAAATGCAAATACAAGTCCGGCTATTAATGAAGAAGTTCTGTCTTTAGTTAAATATTTCACAAGTAAGTATGTACCGTATGCACCAAAAATGAACGAGGATAACCATAGTATATTGTATACTATATGAATGTCTATCAGACTGGATAATACCCATGTAAGTATCTGATTAAACGCTGACTGGAAAGGGGACGCTGGTATCCCATCTGGATAGAATATCAAGTAGTCATGTGTTAATCTTGTAAGATCATGGTTGAATATGGCTACTGGCATGTACCAGAGTATTCTTATCCAGTGAAATGCATCTCCCCCTCCCGGGATATGTGTGGTTATTTTAAAGACCACAGGATAGGTGAGTATAGAGGTTATTAAAGTGTATAGTATTAAGACTCCAGCATGTTCTTTCAAATCTTTTTTCTGAAAATTAAATATTTGGCTATTAATTAAACCTTTTTTTAGCCACTTCTGCGTACCAAATGTCATTGTACCTCGCAAGGGTAAAAATTTATTATTTCTAATTATCTTTCTGATCAGCCTCTAACTAGCTACTTCAGAAATTAATATTATTATATAGTTTATAGATCTTGCTTATAAATCTTTTTTACAACACTTTCTTTTATAATCTTTTTTATAGTACTCATTTTTATATTTCTGAGTTTTGTAAAGATTTTAATTATGCTGTTAAATGAGTTATGTTGTTAGATAAGTTATGTTGTTAGATAAGTTATGCTGTTAAATGAATTAATATTTTGAATCCTGCTGAAAGTCTTAAGTAATTTTATTCTTATCTTTTTAAGTGAATCTATAGTTTTTTCTATCTGTTATTTTTTATTTTCTGCACAATACCATTGTCCATGGAAATGGTTTTTTTAACTCCACCACATCAAACTGTGTTTCTATTAATTTTACAAACTCTCCTGAGCTCCAATTCTGTACATGTTCAATATCATTCCCAAAACGCGTGAGGTTTTTACCTCTTAAGAAGTTCATTATGCGGAAGTAAGGCTCGTTGGGTACACTGAGTATGCAGTAATCTTTAGATATTCTTTTGATTTCCTTAAGAGCTCTATCAGGATTTTCAAGGTGCTCCAGGACTTCTGTTGCAATTACAAGGTCAAAACTGTTTTTTTTGAATGATAGGTCATATATGCTTCCTGTGCAAAAATTGCATCCGGGATTTTTTTGTTTTGCGATACTCAGTGCCTTCTTTGAGATATCCACACCTGTAATATCTGGCCGGTTTAAATTATTAACAATAAATCCTTCTCCACAGCCTATGTCGATGATGCGTTTTAAATCTTCTAATGGAGCTATAGTTTCATTCAAATCTTTCATAAATTTGGATATGACTATCCCCATTAGTGGATTTTTTGAAGTATACTTTTTATAATTCCCACTGTCTGAATTTTGATTCATCTCAATCCCATATATAACTATTTTTGAAATCCTGATATTGATCTTTAGTAAGCGAGTTACTTTTTAACTCGTTTATTTTTCTGTCAACTCGCTGTATTGTTCGAAGAATTTTTAATCTTTAAAACCTGATTTTTTAATATTTTTTCCTCAAAGTAAGTAGAAATCCAAGTAGTGCAGGTGATAGGGATGTTAAAAAGTAAAGAATTATAGGACATGAGAATCCATAGGCTGAGTTCTCATTTAACATCTTAAAGATAATAACACTTGCAAACTCCCTTATCCCAAATCCTGATATGGATATTGGAACGTTCCCTAAAACTACAATTATTGGCAGGGAAAACGTAAGAATATTACTTAAATCTGGACTTAGCGATCTTATTACTATCCAATATACTATTAGGTTTAAGATATAATATCCAAAAGTTAATGAAAAAACAAAAAACAATGCTTTTCTGTTTCCTGTAATTTCTCTAATTGTTTTCATATAATTTTCTGTGTATTCCTTCCTTTTGGATAAGCTCTTAAATACAAAGTTTACTATTCTCTCGTTCATTATGAAAGTTATTCCTGCAGTAAAGAGCAGAGCGACTAGTATCATTAAATAAATCAGATTTCTGTCTTTAAAAAAGAGGGCAATTGATATAATACTCAATATTATCAGGCAGATAATGTCTATTACCCTGTCTATTATTACAGTGGGAATACTCCTTGATTTTTCAGTATCCAGATAGAATGATCTTGAAACCTCTCCTGCCCTTCCCGGAGTAAGCGCCCCATAGAACGTACCTATCAAGATTATCTCAAGTGACCGTTTTAAGGGGATTTGGACATTTATACAATCAAGCAGTTCCTGCCATTTTCTTGCTTTTATCAAGTACATCAGCGCAATAAAGGGCAGTGAAAGGGAAAGTAATGCCAGATCCATTTGAGTAAAGGTTTCATAAATTGCCTTCAGGTCAAGTTTGCTTATCAGGTAAAGCATTAAACCTGAAGTAACTGCAATTTTACCTGCCGTTTTCCAGTTCATAACTATCGTACTTTATAATATAATCATCGTTATTTCTCGAGTTTGTTATCAGTTCTCCTATCAGACCAAGGGAAATAAACTGAGCTCCAATGACTATGAGTAAGATTCCGAGCATGAGAAGAGGCCGATCTCCTATTTTTATTCCTGTTACCCATAAAGTCATCAAGTATATGGATATGATCACTCCAGATAATCCGAGAAGAATTCCTATGCCTCCAAAAACATGCAGAGGCCTTTTTTTGTACATCATCAGAAATGTGACTGTTATGAGGTCCAGAAATCCTTTCAATAGCCTTTCGGCCCCATACTTTGATTCTCCATGTATTCTCGGGTGATGTTCGACTTCAATCTCTCCTACAGTATAACCTTTCCAGTAAGCAAGAGCCGGGATGTAACGATGAAGCTCTCCATATAAATTTATATTTTTTACAACATACTTATTGTACGCTTTATACCCGCAGTTGAAGTCGTTAATTTTGACCCCTGTTATAAGTCGAGTTAACCAGTTAAAGAATCTGGAAGGCACAGTTTTTGAAATAGGGTCATGTCTTTTGCTTTTCCAGCCGGAAACCATATCATATTTTTTCAGTTCTTCTAGAAATCTGGGAATCTCTTTAGGATCGTCCTGCAGATCTCCATCAAGGGTGATGACAATATCTCCTTTTGCTTTTTTAAATCCGCAGGAAAGAGCTGCAGCCTTTCCATAATTTCTCTGAAATCTTACAACTTTAACTTTAGAATCTTTAATATTTTTTATTTTTTCAAAGGTATTATCTGTAGATCCATCGTCAACAAAAATTAGTTCATATGTTTTTTCAATCATTAAAAGAGTATTGTATAATTTCTCGTATAACTCTAGTATATTTTCCTCTTCATTATGGACTGGGACTATAATTGATAGATGGGGTTTATTAGACATACATAATCCTCTGGAATAATGCACTCCTGCAAGAATGTTGGAGTTTCTACTGCATAAATTACTTCAGTTTCATGAATTTCTAGGATTTTTAACTGATTTTTCGAGATGTATATATTTAAGATGTATATACATGTCCATTACTCATAAAAAATATAATTGTGTTGATTACTGCTTATGAGTTACTTAATTGGGAGCGCTGTCCAGTAATCCTTATTATATAATTCCAGAATAGTGCATCAGCAGAGCAATCTAAACTATCTGTTCTCAGGATATCAAAATATAATTACAAAATTTACCTATTCTCCCCTATCCCTACTAAATAACATAGATAGGAATTTAATTATTTTTCTGACTCTCGCTGTTTTTCATAGGTTGAAAATAATTACTCCAGTAAAATATGTTTAATTAAGTAGATAAATATAGTCTTAAACATAATTTTCAAACAAAGACTTTTCAAATCTTAATCTATTTAGAACTTAAACATAATATCAGCTATTCAAATAAAGATATAACCGAAATGTAACAGAAATGTCCTAAAATACAGAAATGTCCTAAAATAGAAAACTTCTAAGTTTATTTGAACAATTTGTTTGTGTTAGAACTCACTTGCGTTAGAGGTGCTTGAATCAGAACCACTGATGTCCCTATTTAAACAAGAAACCTCCTACCTTTTTATGCAGAGAAACTCAGTGTTAATTTCTTCTTACACAGGCTTCAAACACCAATTGAATATTTTTAACTATTTCTTCCCAGTCGTGGTTTTCAGCTTTCCGCAATGCGGCTTCTGAAGTTTTTGTGTTCCCTGAGGGCTTCCCAATCGTTTTTACCACGGCTTTTGCAATCTCCCCTTCATCAAGCTCTACAATAAACCCGTCAACTCCATCTTCAACAAGTCCCTGTGCGGCATTATACTTTGCCTTTACCGTAACCACAGGTACCCCGCAGGCAAAAGCCTCGATAACTACCATCCCGAATCCTTCCCGGCTTGAAGGAAGAACAAGCACTTTTGAAGCCTTGATTTTCCCGATTAATGCTCCATATTCCTGAAAGCCTGCAAACTCGACACTCTCGTAAGCCCCGATTTTCTTTGCGAGTTCCACCAGTGCTGTCTTTTCAGGTCCGTCCCCTACAATGCAGCACCTGATGTCTGGAAAATCGGCTTTAAGAAGAGCTACAGCTTTAATCAGTAGGTCAACATTTTTCTCCTTTATAAGCCTGCCTGCAAAAATTATATCATAAATTTTACTTTCAAGACCTACAGGAGATTTTCCTCCCTCGGTTTCAATCTCGGAAATCTTTTTAAGGTCTATCCCGTTAGGGATAACTGTAATTCTTTTTCCAGGCACCCCGAGTCCCTCAAGCCTATCCTTTGTCCAGCTCGAAACCGCAATATTATTCTCTGATAACTTCGAGACCGCTTTCTCGACCAATTGCCCAAAAATTCCTGCCCCTCCTAAATACTCGTACCAGTAATCATCCCATACCTCGTGCCAGGTAAATACTGAAGGTATTTTTTCCAGAATTGAGATTGCTTTTACTGTAAAACAGGAAAAATAGGGAAAGACACTCACGTCTATGAGGTCAAAGTTTTCTTTCCTTAGCCTCGGAAACAATTTCGCAGCGAAGATTATTGCCTCGGAGATTGAACGCCTGCCGTTTACATACAGGTCTCGAGCTTTGCAGACACCGTGAAGGGTCATGCCTTCATAATCGAAGGTATCTTTCCCCTCCCACCATTTGACTCCGAAAATGTGTACTTCATGTCCTTGGTCTGAGAGTCGTTTTCCCAGCTCATGGATGCGCATTTCTGCGCCGCCTTTGACCCATGGATATACAGCATCGTACACGAAGGCGATTTTCATTCCATCACTTACCAGTCGGTGTCCACTTCAAGGAGCATTACGCTCAGGAGAATTGCCGAAAAAATCAGCTGAAGACCGATAAAGGCAAGAATCATTGAAATAACTGCATTTCTCACTTCCGAGAGAGAGCCGTATCCTGAGCTGATCCAGGTATATACTACTTTTAGCCCGAGCAGAAGGCCTGCAGCGAGTATGATTGAACCTGCAAGTAGTTCTTTTTCAAGAGAATGGTAATCCAGCAATTTTGCAGTGTGTCCCTTATTATTGGGATACATGCCGCGGACAAGGCCATATGTTTTCAGATAGGCGCCAGTAGATAGGGTCTGTCCTCCGAGGATTAGAAGCATACAGCCTAAAATAAAGGAATGCAATCTGTTTTCTGTGGCATCTCCGTTAAGCAGGAGAGAACCTGTTATCAGGGCTCCAAGGACAAAAACCACAGCTCCAGGCAGAAAAAGAAATGGCAGAGGACGGTATAGCATCATAAACCTCATATGCCGCCAGCCGTCCTGAAATGAACGCAGTTTGGAGGGCGCTTTACGTGAGTAATAAGTAATGGGGACTTCTTTAATTCTCAGCCCAGCTTTTGCAGCTTCGATTACCATCTCTGATGCAAGTTCCATGCCGTGAGTTTTAAGGTCCATTTTTCCCAGGGCTTCTTTTGTAAAAGCTCGCATCCCGCAATGAGCATCCGAAATTTTCGTCTTGAAAAGGAAATTCAACACTGCTGTCAGGAAAGGATTGCCTATATACTGATGCAGCCAGGGCATAGCTCCTTTTTTAATGTTGCCTTTAAGCCTGGTGCCCATTATAAAATCCGCTTCTCCTGCCATAAGCGGATCCAGGAATTTATCAAGCTCAAGCAGGTCATAGGTGTTATCGGCATCGGCAATAGCAATATAATCTCCTTTTGCTTCGGCCAGTCCTTTGAGGTAAGCGTTTCCGTAACCTTTTATCGGACCTATTACCCTTGCACCCAGAGACGCTGCAATCTCTGCAGTCCTGTCTGACGAATTGTCAACAACTATTATCTCCCCTTCTATACTATATTTTTTGAATATAGACTGAGATTTCTCTATACAAATTCGGATGGTTTCTTCTTCATTCATGGAAGGCATTACGATAGAAAGAGAGGGCATGTCCAGCCTATACAGCATTTAGCCTAATAACTATTTTGATACATCTCATCTCTCAGAAATATGTAGCTCTGAAATTTATTTATTAAATAATTCTCAGAAGGATAAGAAGGTAAAACAGGGATGCAGGATCAGGAATACAAGATCAAGAAAGGAAACAGAATCGGAAATCAAGAGTAAAAGACCAAGAAACCAAGAACAGAAGACAAGAAAGAGAAAATTAACTTTTGCTAACAAGCTATATAAGGCATCAGATAATTATTTTAAGAAGGGACTGGATTTTTTCGGGAATTACCAATCCACTTTATATGTGGTTGAGAGCGCTTTACTTGCGTTTCAATTGGTTTTAATGGAGGTCTTAAACAAATGGTTAAGGTAAACGTGATATTCCATAGTATTCATGGTCACATTTACAAAATGGCAGAAGCTATAGCTGAGGGAGCAAGAGAAGTCGAAGGAGCTGAAGTAGAGATTTATCAGGTGCCTGAAACTCTGCCTTACGAAGTTTTGGAAAAAATGGGGGCAATCGAAACAAAGAATCTTTTTGCTCATATTCCTGTGGTAACCCGGAGCATGTATGAAGATGTGTTTGCAGGAGCTGATGCCCTTATTTTTGGGACACCTACACGTTATGGAAATATGACTGCCCAGATGCGTACAGTTTTTGACGGCCTTGGAGGGCTATGGAGTAGAGATGCTCTTGTTGGAAAGATAGGGAGTGTCTTTACTTCCAGTGGAACACAGCATGGAGGCCAGGAATCTACAATCCTCACGACGCATGTTACCCTACTTCATCTCGGAATGATCATTGTTGGACTTCCATATTCCGAAACTCGGCAGAGGAGGATGGATGAGATTACAGGCGGCAGTCCTTACGGAGCTTCAACGATTGCAGGAACGGATGAAAGCCGCCAGCCGTCAGAAAATGAGCTTGCAATGGCTCGGTATCAGGGTAGATATGTAACCCAGATTGCAAAAAAACTTTCTGGGCGATAAATAGTTATTAAATATAGTTGACGCAATTAGTCAAACTATATAATATTTCTTTTATATTTTTCCTTGAATAGGATGAATGTACTTGCTAGTTGATCTACAACTCTGTATATGACTAAAAATAAAAAATTGGAAAACATTTCCCTTTGTAAGGGAGTTCTCCGCAATTTTTATCTTACATACGCTCAACAAGGCTCAAGAAGGCCTACACCTCTGGATTCAAGTTTATCCTGAGCTTTTGTCAGACATGCCAGGGTACAGTAAATTGCCTTTTCCTCAGCCTTTTTAAGGACAAAGAATTCTTTCCCACAAACAGGGCATTTTTTTTTCACGTAAGACATTGTAAACACGTGCTCTCTGTATTTAAGAAATTTTTTAATATTTTTTACAAGGCATTACTAAAATAGCACAATAAAATATAAACTTTCTTATCAAGCTTGTATATATTTTTATTAAGAAATTAACATAAATTTCATTTGGTAAGTACCTGTATTGGATAAAAAACGTATACTAAGAAATACATGTTGGCTTAGAGGGATTTTAAAAATTAATAGTCTTTATATCTAAATCGTTTGTACCAAATCGATTCGAATACTTCCTTATTCCTGTGATGATTAGACAAGATCTTAGATATAAGTTACTGAAACACACAATAAGAAAAGTAAATTTCAAATCTGGCAAAATAAGGAGAATGTTCTTTTTGTCAGATTTGATCCAAATATTCACTACTGAGCTACAATTAACTGAGTTTTACCTTCTTATATAGAGAAACACTCCAAGAAGTCCTAGTATCCCGTAAATCATTTCAAACCCAGGCGCTTTTGTGCTTTCGTTGTCAGAAGTATCTGGGCTTTGAGTCTGCTCAGGTATCTGTTCAGCATTTGTTTCTGTACTTCCGTTATTTTGTTCGAGGTCCTGAGTGTCAGGTTCGGACTGTGTTTCATCTACAGCTTCTTCGGCTGCGGGTTTACCTGTTATTGAAAAGGTGGAGTATCCTGGGGTTTCGGCCGTGAAATAAAGATATTCATCATCTTCACTCGTTAGGCTTGTTGGGAGTGGATCCCATTCCATATCATTGTACATATTGAGGGTGATAGAAGGCTGGTCAATATTTTTATCCTGTATCCAGGATTTTTCAACCTTGAAAGAGACAACTGCATTTTCGATATTATCTGGAGTTGCAAATCCGCTGTTTCCTACCCAGATATTTATAGATTTGTAGACCTCGTCAGAAGGCAGCTCTGACACCAGATCGGATTTTTCTTTCAGCATCTCGGCTATAGCTGTTGTCTTTCCAACGGTCTTTTTTGAATCAAAGATAATGCCTACGACAGGAGTAGCGCTGTCTGAGAAATTGAACGTAACAGAATTTCCACTTGAGACAAACGTCTGTGATATCTGTTTAGTCTCAACATTACTTTGAGGTTCAGGAGAACCACCGACACTACCACCGCTACTGTGACTGCTTCCTCCACTACTGCTGTGGCTACTGCCGCTGGAAACACTTTCCTCCATTACATTTATTGTATCAACTGTTGAGTCATTTCCACCTTCGTTGCTCACTGTCAGTGTTACTGTATAGTCTCCTGCTAAGGAATAATTATGTATTGGATTCTGCTCGGTTGAAGTATTTCCGTCTCCAAAGTCCCAGTTCCATCCCTCAGCATCTTGCGATAGGTCAGTAAATTGGACAGAATATGGTGCACCAATCATAGTATCAACGTTGAACTCTGATTCTGGGGCACTTATTTCCGGATTCGGTTCACCCTGCGCAACTATTTCTTGAGTTTTTGTGCTCCAGCCACTTTTGTTTTTAACTATCAGAAGAGTAGTATAGTCTCCTGCTACAGAGTAATTATGCGTCGGGTTTCTCTCTTTTGATGTATTTCCATCCCCAAAGTTCCAGTACCAGGAAGTTGCGCCTGTACTGTTGTCAGTAAATGCTACTTCTAATGGTGCACTTCCGAAGGTGGGAGATGCAGAGAACTCTGCAACTGGCAGGCTTAAATTATTATTATTGGCAGTTACATAAGCTACCTTAGTAAGTATGTCACTTCCTTCAGGTCCCCATACAGACAATGTAACATTATAGACACCAGGCTTTTTAAAATTATGATGAGTTGTTAGAGGTGCAGAGCTGTAAGTAGTAGCGTCTGTTTCTACATTTTTAAATACCCAGTACCAGTTAGTGACATTCCCGGTAACATTACCAGTAAATCTAGTATAGAGTATAACACTTCCATTTGTAACGTTAGAAGAAAAATCATTAATTGTTACGTTGCCTGCCGCTAAAGCTGTAGGCATTAGAAGTATAAATAATACTAATAAAACCATAGGTAAAAGACATTTTTTCATATGTAATTCTCCTTGGACTTTGTTTTTCTTGTCTGTTGGCTATTTGCCATTTGACAGTCCCAAAATTGACTGACTTATATATAAATTTATTTTTTAGAGTCCTCAAAAAAACATCAATTTTTTAGGAGATATCTATCCTTATTTAGTAGATTAAATAGATGGATAGGAGTTTTAAGGTTAAAGCACAAATTGGAATTAGCTTATCTTTCATTTAAAAGATTATTTTTATTTAATTTTGAATCTAGGATTTTTTTATCCCTTTTTTTATGCACAAAACATTTTATATTACGAAAAACAAACCTTGAAGCCTTAATTATAAAGATTTAGTTTATAAATATTAAAGATTCAATTCATCTCAAATATCATTTTAAGACTTAATAGACATTATTTTCTTAGAAATCAAATCTTAAAGGTATAATTTTGGGAGAAGGTCTTTGGATATGTACTTATTAATTAAATAAGAAGTATAAATTCTGAATTCACACTTCTTATTCAGGGGGCACGATAACTCAGTAAAAATTCAAATAAGTTGTTCCTCAAAGATACAATACTTTTTGATTAAGTAAATATTCAACCCGCCCAAGGTAATGATGGTTCTGTCGAGATTTATGTTGTTATTTTGGTCGTGTACTTGAGTTATTGACTTATTTTTATATATTTTAAAATTCTATT
>ENA-UOOE01000228-UOOE01000228.1-fermentation-metagenome-genome-assembly--contig:-NODE-228-length-60747-cov-8.884021_pt1 | contig 60747 bp, 51 predicted proteins | sample MGYA00245776_ERZ724021 | MGnify/ENA primary metagenome ERZ724021 (study PRJEB28704, sample SAMN03018321) | fermentation metagenome | biome: anthropogenic terrestrial biome; feature: soil; material... | reverse complement strand
GGGAGAAAGGGTGGTGAAAATCTAACTTAGTCTGAGCGTTTTTTTACTTAATCCCAGCTTTTTTAGACTAAGTCTAAAAACGACCAGACTTAGTTAAAAAACGACCAGACTTAGTCTAAATATGCTCAGACTAAGTCTAATTTTGGTTAAAAGGAGTTTGATTATCAGAAGCTTCTCTTCCAGAATGATGGCATAAAGAGTACTAAAACTGTAACCAACTCCAAACGTCCTAAATACATAAGGGATATAAATATTGCTTTGGCTGAATAAGAAATTGTGGAGTAATCGCCAAAGGCACCTATGTCTCCAAATCCTGTTCCCATATTGCTAAGGCATGAAACACTGGCTCCTGCTGCTTCCACCAATCCCAATCCCATGCCAACCAAAGCCAAAACTGCCACAACAAAGGTTACTACAAACAAAAGGAAGACTATCAATACGTTGTGAATAACTCTTGGTTCCACAATTTGCTTTTCAAACTTTATAGGAAGGACTGCTCGTTTGTGGAAGCTGCTTTTTATGATTTGCTTGGCGTTTTTAAACAATATAATTAGCCTTATGATTTTTAAACCTCCAGTTGTTGAACCGCTCATGGCTCCTGAAAACATTAGAAGTAAGAGTATTAGTGATGCTGATGTGCCCCAGATTGCGTAGTCGTAGCTTATGAAACCTGCAGAGGTGATTATACTTACCACCTGGAAGAGGGAATGACGGAAGCTTGCCTCCAATCCCATTGAAGGGTCGTAGATTAATAAAAAGATAACCACTGTTGCCACCAGGATTGCATAGATATATACTTTAAACTCCTCATTTACCACTATCTTTCTGAATCGTCCTTTTATGGCGTAGTAGATTATTGGGAAGTTTATCCCTGAAGGAATCATAAAGAAGACTAATATATATTGTATAAGAGGGGAGTAGAGCGAGATGGAAGTATTTTTTGTTGAGAACCCTCCTGAACTCAATGTGGCAAAGGCATGGCAAACTGCATCAAAAGGCGTCATTCCTCCAATCCAAAGGCAAAGAGCAGCAAGCAGAGTCAGAGAAACATATATTGCCACAATAATTTTCCCAGTCGTTCTAATATGAGGAGAAAGCTTGCCCTTATGAGGACCAGTTACCTCTGCAGCAAACAGAGACATACCACCACCACCAATAAACGGAATAAAAGATATAACTATAACAACTATCCCAACGCCCCCAATCCAGTTAGTCAAGCTTCGCCAGAAGAGGATGCCATTGGGAAGGGCTTCCACGTTTGTTATAATGGTGGCTGAAGTTGTTGAGAAACCGCTCATTGATTCAAAGAAGGCGTCAAAATACGACTGGGTATAACCTCCCAAAAAGTAGGGTAGGGCTCCAAAGATTGACATAACGAGCCATATCATTGCAACAATCATAAAACCAAGCTTGCGGTCAATCTGACTATTCTTCTGCTTCTTTTTGAAAAACCTCAAACACAGTCCAAAAATCATGGTAATCCCTGTGCTTAAAGCCAAAGGCAATACGTCATCACCCCCATAAGCAAAGGCAACGCCCAAACTCAAGAGCATAAAAACAGCCTCAAGAATCAGCAGAATACCAATTACTCTCATAAGAGTTATATATCGTTGCTTAATCATCAAATTACCTTCTGTTTAATTTTAATTATTAAAGATAATTGGCAAAGATACAATAAAGAAAATTATCTTTTCTTCCAGAATGATGGCATAAAGAGTACAAAAACTGTAATTAACTCCAAACGACCTGCAAACATAAGAAAAGAACCTATCCATTTGGCAGCCAAAGGGAAGTCGGCAAAATTATTAAATCCACCATTCTTTCCCAATCCTGGTCCCATATTACTTAGGAAAGAGATTGCTGCTCCAGAAGCCTCAAGAAAATCTATTCCCAAAATAATAAAGAGTAAAACCCCACAGATATAGGTTGTTAAGAATAGGAGGAACATAGTTAGTACGTTTCTTAGGACTGGTTTTTCCACAATCTTTTTTTCAAATCTTAAAGGAAAGACTGCCCTTGAGTGGACGCTTCTCTTTATTATATTCTTAGCCATCTTAAAGAGCAGGATAATCCTTACAATCTTCAAGCCTCCACTAGTTGAACCGCTCATAGCTCCTGAAAACATCAGAAGGAAAAGTAAGAAAACAGCAGGTGTGGCCCATTGTGAGAAGTCGGCATTAACAAATCCTGTGGAAGTAGTTAAACTCACCACTTGGAAGATTGCATGTCTAAAGGAAGTCTCCAATCCTAAGGAAGGGTCGTAAATTAATGCTGTAAGAATAACTGTTGCAACAATAATGATAGCAAAATATGTTTTTATTTCCTCGTTAATCCAAATCTTTTTGTACTGTTTCTTTATAAAGTAATACATTAAAGTAAAGTTAATCCCTGAAGGAATCATAGAGAGGATTAATAAATATTGAATCAAAGGACTGAAAGCTGCAGCAGAATAATTTTTGGTGGATAATCCCCCTGAAGCCATTGCAGCAAAAGAATGGCACACTGCATCGTAGAGGCTCATTCCTCCAATCCAAAGCCATAGAGTGGAAAGAGTGATTAAACCAACGTAGATAGAAAGTAAAATTGAGCCAGTTTTTTTAATATGAGGTGAGAGTTTCCCCTTGTCTGGACCAGCCACCTCCGCAGAAAACATAGCCATAGCCCCACCACCAACAAAAGGGATAAAAGAAATAACAATCACCACAATACCAATCCCACCAATAGCATTAGTTAACTGACGCCAAAACAAAACACCCCTTGGCAAACTCTCCACGTTGCTAATCACCGTTGCACCAGTGGTAGTAAAGCCCGACATAGTTTCAAAGTAAGCATCAGTATAGGAAGCATAACCCCCAAGATACAAAGGCAAAGCTCCAAAAGCAGACATAATAGCCCAAATTAGAGCAACAATAAGAAAACCTAACCTTTGGTCAATATGAATAGTTTGACGCTTAATTAACGGAACTCTAAGGAAAAACCCAACTAAAAAAGTCAGAATTGCACTATTAAGCAAAGCCATTGTATCACGCCCATCATAAAGCAAACTAACGCCAATGCTTAAAAGCATAAACGCAGCTTCCATCATAAGAAGCATACCCAAAACCCTTGAAACTGTAACAAATCTGCCTTTAAACACCGTTAGAAATTTATGACGCAAAAGTATGAAAAAAACACATATTGAAAGAAGAAAAATTTGGGATATTAGAGCTATTTAATTTTCAAATGCTCTTATCAGATATTTAAAGTAAAGAGACTAAGCCAGTGGCTTAATCCCTTTATGAATATAGTTTGAAAGTTCATCAATGCTTACTCTGTCTTGTTTCATAGAGTCTCTTTCACGAATTGTAACAGTATTATCCTCTAAGGTTTGAGTATCTACAGTTATGCAATATGGAGTACCAATAGCATCTTGTCTTCTATAACGTTTCCCAATAGCATCCTTTTCATCATATTGAACCATAAAATCATCTCTGAGCAAACTTAAAATTTCTCTTGCCTTTTCTGGCATACCATCTTTCTTAACCAAAGGCAAAACAGCTGCTTTAATAGGACAAAGAACCTTAGGTAATTTAAGTACAGTTCTTATTGAACCATCTTCAAGAGTTTCTTCTTCAAAGCTATGTGAGAAAACAGCAAGGAATGTTCTATCCAAACCAATTGATGTTTCCACAACATAAGGAACATAGCTTTCATTAATTTCTGGATCAAAATACTGAAGTTTCTTTCCTGAGAACTCTTGATGAGCTTTTAAGTCAAAATCTGTACGAGAGTGAATTCCTTCCAATTCTTTAAAGCCAAAAGGAAACTCAAATTCTATATCAGTTGCAGCATTCGCATAGTGAGCAAGCTTGTCATGATCATGAAAACGATATTTCTCCTGAGGAATACCAAGAGACAAATGCCATTTCTTTCGAGTTTCTTTCCAATATTCAAACCACTTAAGTTCATCACCAGGCTTTACGAAGTATTGCATTTCCATCTGCTCAAACTCACGCATACGGAAGATAAACTGACGAGCAACTATCTCATTACGGAAGGCTTTCCCTATTTGAGCAATTCCAAAAGGAATCTTCATTCTTCCAGTCTTTTGAACATTAAGATAGTTTACAAATATACCTTGAGCAGTTTCTGGGCGAAGATAAACAACATTTGTATCCTCACTAACAGAGCCCATTTGGGTAGAAAACATCAAATTAAACTGACGAACATCTGTCCAGTTTCTGCTTCCAGATATTGGGCAAACAATTCCAAGCTCTTCAATTAAAAGTTTAATTCCCGCAAGGTCATTATCATTCATTAGTTCAGCAAAGCGTTTTGTTATATCATCAATCTTAGCTTGATTTTCCAAAACTCTTTGGTTTGTTGTAATGAACTGTTCTTTATCAAAACTATCTCCAAATCGTTTTTGAGCCTTTTCAACTTCCTTATTAATCTTATCTTCTATCTTTGCAATATGATCTTCAATAAGAACATCAGCACGATATCTTTTCTTAGAATCTTTATTGTCAATTAAAGGGTCGTTAAAAGCATCAACATGTCCAGAAGCTTTCCAAATAGTAGGGTGCATAAAGATTGCAGAATCAATTCCCACAATGTTTTCGTGCATCTGAACCATTGACTTCCACCAATATTTCTTTATATTGTTTTTAAGTTCAACTCCATATTGCCCGTAATCATACACAGCAGCCATACCGTCATATATCTCACTTGAAGGAAATATAAAACCATATTCTTTCGCGTGAGCAATTATCTTTTTAAATAAATCTTCGTTTTGTGCCATTATAATCTTAGCCTTAAATCTTTTCTTTATTTTCTATTATGAATTCATTGAAAGAAGAAACTCTTCGTTGTTTCTTGTGTTTTGCATGTGTTTTTTAATAAATTCCATTGCTTCCACAGGATTCATATCTGAAAGGAAGTTTCTAACAATTCCCATTCTTCCAACAATACTTGCTTCCATAAGAAGATCTTCCCTACGAGTTGAAGATGCAACAATATCAATTGCAGGGTAGATTCTCTTATTTGAAATCTTCCTATCCAATTGCAATTCCATATTACCAGTACCCTTAAACTCTTCAAAAATAACTTCATCCATTTTTGAACCAGTTTCAATCAAAGCTGTAGCAATAATTGTTAGTGAGCCTCCATTTTCAATCTTTCTTGCAGCACCAAAGAATCGTTTAGGTTTTTGAAGTGCATTTGCTTCAACACCTCCCGAAAGAACCTTCCCAGAAGATGGAGCAACAGTATTATAAGCTCTTGCCAAACGAGTGATGGAATCCAAAACAATAACAACATCATGTCCACACTCTGTCATACGTTTTGCTTTTTCTAAAACAAGATTAGCAATCTTAACATGTCTTTCAGCTGGTTCATCAAAAGTAGATGCAATTACTTCAGCATTAACTGTTCTTTGCATATCGGTTACTTCTTCAGGACGCTCATCAATTAAAAGAACAATTAAATAAACATCAGGATGATTAGCAGCAATTGCATTTGCAACTTCTTTCAAAAGAGTTGTTTTACCAGTTTTTGGTTGAGCAACAATTAAAGCTCTTTGACCTTTTCCAATAGGAGTAAACAGGTCAATAACTCTTGTCGAAAGACTTTCTCCTTTATGTCCTGTAAGTTTAAATTTTTCTTGAGGGAACAAAGGAGTCAAATAATCAAAAGGAACTCTATCTCTAATTTGATCAATGGTTTTTCCATTAATTAATTTTGCCTTAACTAAAGGAAAGTATTTTTCTCCATCTTTTGGAGGACGAATAACTCCACTAACGGTATCTCCAGTTTTTAACCCAAAAAGTTTAATTTGAGATTGAGAAACATAAATGTCGTCAGGAGAATTAAGATAGTTGTAGTCAGAAGAACGTAAAAAACCATATCCATCAGGCATAATTTCCAAAACTCCTTCTGCCTCAATCAATCCTTCTTTCTCAAAATTATAAACAACCTTATTTGATTGATTTTGTTGAGAAATTGGACTTTCAACATTGATTTCTGATTTGTTACCTTCTGAAGTTTCTTTAGGTTCAATTTTTACTTCTTCCTTTTTTATTTCTTTATTTTCTATTTTATCATTTGCAATTGTTTCTGATAAAATAATTTCATCTGGATTAACTACCTGAGATTTTTCTTGAGGTTTGTATTTTAACTCAGGCTTTTTAATATTATCTATTTGAGGAACGCTCATATCAAATAAATCTAATTCGCTTTTCATTTTCGCTTTAGATTCCTCAATAGAGTTTTCTTTTATAGTTTGTTTCTTTGGGTGTTGTTGGGGCTTTTGTTGAGGTTTTTGCTTTTCAGGAGTTTGAGCTTGTGGAGGAGTTGGTTTTTCGTCTTTTGTATCATTTGTTTTTAATGATGCTCCAACATTTGATTCTGCAACAGGTTTTGGTTTTAGACGAGCTCTTTTTTGATTTTTTTGTTTCTTCTCAGCTTCTTTAGCAATATCTTCTTCGGCTGGGTTTGCTGCTTGAAAGTCTAATATTTTGTAGACTAACTCTGCTTCTTTAAACTTATTAAACTTCGGAATTTTCAATTCCTTGGCAATTAACTTTAAATCATCTAAAGATTTTGCATCTAATTCAGATTTGTTGTACATAAAAATTAATATGATAAATAAATGTGCGACTAAATCGCTTTAATACTAAATAATCATTTTGGGAAATGTTTGTTTTTTTGAAGGAAAAAATTGTACATTAAATTCCTTAATAACTTTGCAAAAGTAGAAAAAAAAATTATAAGACCAATTAAAAAGCAATTTTTTTATAATTTTGCTAATTCAAAACACAAAAAAATAATAGTATGAAGACTTATATTGACAATTTAAATGGACTGCATATCAAATACATAATAATAAATTTTGTTCTTACTGTTTCAGGATTTATTACAACTTTTATAGTTGGTAAAATAATATCTGATTATAAAATTAATATGTATTTATCTGTGATTATGATGATGATAATTCTTGTGATATTTCTTATGGGCAAGAAAAGATATCAATCTCAGTTATTGAAAATCAGAGATTACCCAATGGGTAAAAGATTAAATGCTCACCATAATTTAAACAAGAAACGTTTAAATTCATATACCATTATGAATGGTTTCGCAATTCTGTTTTTAATTCTTTCTAATAATTATTTATACCTCTTTTTCTCTGTATTATTTCTAATTCTAATACTGTTAAATAGAAGTAGTAAATTCAAATTGAAAATTGAATTAAATTTAAGTGATAAAGAATTAGAAAATCTTTCACAGCCAGTTATAGAAAAGGGCAAAGAAATAAAATAATCAAAATAAATACTTTTAAAACTTTTATGTTTAAAATACAATCGAAGCAAAAACTTACAGATAACATCTATTTAATGGATGTTTTATCTCCTTGGGTTGCACGTTCAGCTAAACCAGGACAATTTGTAATAGTTATTATTGATGAAAAAGGGGAAAGAATCCCTTTAACCATTTGTGATTTTGACAGAGAAAAAGGAACAATTACTTTAGTGTTTCAAATCATTGGAAAATCAACTCAACGAATGGCTAAACTTGAAGTTGGTGATAGCTTCAAAGATGTTGTTGGTCCACTTGGAAGAGAAAGTGAGTTTGTTCATCAAAATAAAGAAACGCTAAAGTCAAAAAGTATTCTTTTTGTTGCTGGTGGTGTTGGAACAGCTCCAGTTTATCCTCAAGTGAAATGGTTTAAGCAACAGGGATTGGATGTAGATGTTGTTGTTGGTGCTAAAACTAAGGACATGATTATCCTTGAGAAACAAATGAAAGATGTTTGCAAAGACTTATATATATGTACTGATGATGGTTCAAATGGGAACAAAGGATTGGTTACAGATGTTATCAGGGATTTAATTGTAAACAAAGGCAAACATTACGATGAGGTTGTTGCAATTGGTCCAATGATAATGATGAAATTTGTTTGCATGTTGACCAGGGAATTCAATATCAAAACCATTGTTAGTTTAAATACTTTAATGGTTGATGGTACTGGAATGTGTGGAGCTTGTAGAGTAAGCATAGGAGGTAAAACACAATTTACTTGCGTTGATGGACCAGAGTTTGACGGACATTTGGTAGATTTTGATGAAGCCATGAGACGTCAATCTATGTATAAAACATTCGAAATTGCAAAAGATACAGACAAACACCATTGTAATTTAACTTCAAGCGTTGAGCAATCTGAAAAAGCTTCTGAGATAGTTGTAGAAAAGTTTAAAAGAGTTAAGGTTAGAGAACAAGACCCTGTTCAAAGAGCACAAAATTTTGAAGAAGTATCTTATGGATATAACGAAAAAGAAGCTATGGCAGAAGCATCTCGTTGTATTGAATGCAAGAAGCCTGGATGTGTAACTCAATGTCCTGTAAGTGTTAAGATTCCTCAATTTATTGGAAAAGTAAAGGTAGGAGATTTTGAAGCAGCAGCTCATATTTTGGCAGAAGACACTGCTCTTCCAGCTGTTTGTGGTAGAGTTTGTCCTCAAGAATCACAATGTGAAGGAACATGTATTTTAGGTAAGAAGGGAGAAGCTGTTTCTATTGGTAAATTGGAAAGATTTGTTGCTGATTGGGCAAGAAATAATAAAATTGAACTTTCAAATAAGGTTGCTTCAAATGGTAAAAAGATTGCTATTGTTGGAGCAGGTCCAAGTGGATTGACTTGTGGAGGCGATTTGGCTAAGATGGGATATGATGTAACCATTTTTGAAGCTTTGCATGAAGCAGGTGGAGTTTTGGTTTATGGAATTCCTGAGTTTCGTTTGCCTAAAAAAGAAGTTGTTCAATATGAAGTGGAAAACGTTAAAAAGCTTGGTGTAAAGATAATCAATGATGTTATTGTTGGAAAGAGCATAACAATTGATGAACTTTTGAATGAGGAAGGTTTTAGTGCTGTTTACATTGGTTCAGGTGCTGGATTACCAAAATTTATGGGAATTCCAGGCGAAAATCTTAATGGAGTTTTGTCAGCAAACGAAATTCTAACTCGTTCCAATTTGATGAAAGCTTTTGAAGAAGGCTACGACACTCCAGTTTATAATGGAACAAAGGCAGTAATTGTTGGAGGAGGAAATGTGGCTATGGATGCTGCAAGAACAGCTAAACGTTTGGGCGCAGAAACTCATATTGTTTACCGCAGAAGTGAAAAAGAAATGCCTGCAAGAGTTGAAGAAGTTCATCATGCAAAAGAAGAAGGTATTATTTTCCATACAATGAATAATCCAGTTGAAATTCTTGCTGACGATAAAGGTTGGGTTAGAGCAATTAAATGTGTTCGTATGGAACTTGGAGAACCTGATGAAAGTGGAAGAAGAAGACCTATTGAAGTTAAGGGAAGTGAATATGAGATAGAAACCAATTGCGTTATCATGTCTTTAGGAACAAACCCTAATCCACTTATCATTAATACTACCAAAGGCCTATCTTCAGAAAAATGGGGAGGTATTATTGCTGATGAATTTGGTCAAACTTCAAGAGAAGGAATATTTGCTGGAGGTGATGCTGTTTCTGGAGCAGCAACAGTTATTTTAGCAATGGGTGCAGGAAAAGAGGCTGCAAAAGCTATTGATAAATACATAAAAAGTAAAGAATAAAAACTAGCAGATTAAGCTTAAAAAGTCAATAAATAAGCTTTCAATCTAATTAAACTTGATATTAATCTCATTTAATGCCATTATATTCTAAGTATAATGGCATTATTCTTTTGGTTTAATGGCATTATATTATCGGTTTAATGGCATTATACTTAGAATATAATGGCATTATATTTTATTCTAATCTTGATTTGTGAATTTATATCTTGATATTAAGAGATTTAACTTTGATATTTTTAGTTAAATAATTGATTAAATTTCAGTAGAATTTGTTTCTTTATTTTCTCCCTTTTGATTTAATTCTTCCTGACTTCCTCCCATCCAATAAGGGTCATCATCTGAAAGTTCATCATCTTCTTCAACTGAAGCAATTTCTTCATGAACATAACCTTTGTGTCGAAACAGGAATGCAAAAGAAATCCCTGTTATTGCACCTCCTAAATGTCCTTGCCAGGAAATTTGAGGTGATGGTTGGAACATTGGAAAAATACCCCAAACCACAGAACCATATAGGAAAATAACTAAAAAGCCAAAAGCCATTTGAGGTTTGTTCCTTTTTAAAAATCCACTTATTATATGAAACCAAGCTAAAGAATAAACCAAACCGCTTGCCCCAATATGTATAGTTCCACTTGTTCCAATTATCCAAGCTGCAAAACCTGAAAAGAAATATAAAGATACAAAGAGAGTGGAGGCAAAATTTTTATAGAAAAGATAAAGGCCAGACAAAAGCAAGAATACTGCAAGTGTGTTGGAAGATAAATGAGAAAAATCGGAGTGGAGTAGAGGCATTGTTAAAATTCCCAATAGCCCTTTAGTGGAACGTGGCTCAAGACCAAATTCAGACAAAGAAATATTGGTGATCACCTCCAGTATTTTAATTGTCCATAGAAGTAAAACAAAGGCTGCAGGAACAACCATTGCGCTTAAAAAATCTTTTCTCTCTTTTCCCATAAACTAATGCAAAGATAGAAAAACTCATCAAAAATCAATATTTCTTAAATCTTTTTATGCAATGTTTCGTAAAGAAATCTTATATTTGCAAATTGAACTTATACTATAAAGATATGAGAAAGAAAAGTATCCTATCATTGGTTGCACTTGCATTATTGCTTTCTGTTGCCATAGAATCAAATGCTCAAAGAAAAAACAGAGCTCCTGAGAATCGTTTTGGAATTAGAGCAGGGTTTAATATGAGCGACCTTACTTCAGCAAAAGGATTAGACATTTATAATGGACTTTCATACTACGATAAAAGCTTCAACTATGTTGGCTTTACAGATACAGAACCTTTTAAATTAGGTTTTAATGTGGGTTTTGTTGGCCAAATAAAAATTGCAGATTATTGGTATGTTCAACCTTCTTTGATTTTTACTTCAAAAGGATATAGACTAAATACTCAAAATCAAGGAGATTTTACTCAAAATGTTGAACTTGATGTTGAGGCTTACTATGTTCAATTGCCAATTGATATTCTTTGGAAATATAATTTCTCTTCCGATTTCCGTTTCTTTGCTCAAGGTGGAGCATTTTTAGGTTATGGAGTAGCAGGAACTTCCTCCTTCGTAGACCATTTCGGAGAAAAATTTGTGCCAAGAGTTCGTCACGAACAAACACCAACACCTACAGAAGTGAATGGATATATTGGTTACGACCATACAGTACATGGACTTATGGATCAAGACTACGATGAAACTTTTATGACTGAAGGAACAAATCGTTTTGAATTTGGATTTGAAGCAGGATTAGGTTTTGAATATAAAGCTTTTCAGCTTACACTATCTTATCAATATAGTTTAACTCCTTTGTATGACTATGATTATGACTTTACAGGAAGATATGAAGCTAAGAATATTTTTAATGCTGCCAATTCTTTTGAATACTTAAATATTCCTGCTCCAAAAGCCCCAGTACAACATGTTATTTCCTTTACTTTGGCTTACTATATGAATCTTTTCTCCAATAAAGTTAAATACTAAAACTCTAAAAGTAAAATCTTAATTCTAAACACTAAATAAAAGAGAATTTGCGTTAAAGAATTATGAAAAAAGTTTTCTCAATATTAATTCTGTCATTTATAAGTTTGATTGCTTACTCTCAAGATCAAGTTACAAACTTAGAAAAAGATACAATAGGTGATTCATCACAAGTGAATGCTTTGCCTTATTTTGAAGAAGACCCAATACAATTTAAAATTGAAATGGGTACATCTTTTGGAAAGGGGTTCTTTTCAGAAAATTTTGTTTCAACTTACATTGCACCATCAGTTGTAATGAAAGTTAATTCTCAATCTTGGCTTAGGGCAGGAATACTAACTGGAGATAGCTGGATAAATCTTCCAAAAAATCAAACACCTCCAGAGGATAAAGCACCCTATGAAAATCGCTATAAAAGGAATATGGCTTATGTTGGAATGGATTTTGAAATAAATCCACGACTTATGGTTTCTCTTACTGCTTTTTGGGATAATTTTAGCCCAATGGCTAATCCCAACACTCTTGGCATTAGAAATAATCTTTACACTTATGGATTTGATGCCAATTTAACTTACCAAATATCTAAGAATTCTTATTTTAATTTTGGATTCACTTTTGTTGAAACAAATAATCCTTACAGTCTTTTACCTTATAGATATGGAAGTCCACTAAGTGCATTCAGTCCAATGTATGGACCATTTAGCCATCAAAATAATTTTCTTTTAGCTTCTCCTTATAATTGGTAATAGATAAGATTTACAAAAAGTATTAGATTTTTCTTCCAATCATCAACCCATCTCTTAATGGAATGATTAGGTTTTCCATTCTTGGGTCTTCAGTAATTTTTTGATTGAAACTATGAATACCAACAGTCTGTTTGTCTTTTGGCATTGGTTCCAAAGCAATTTTACCATACCAGAGAACATTGTCAGCAATCATTAAACCACCTTTGCGAAGCTTTTCAATACATAAATCATAATAAGCAGGATAGTTTGCTTTGTCTGCATCAATAAAAACAATATCAAATTCTTCTTCAATTGTAGGAATAATGTCTAAAGCCTTACCAATATGTAATTGGATTTTATCTTCAACCTTGTTTTCTTTAAATAAATTAAGAAGAAATTCCTCATACTCTTCTTTCCACTCAATAGTATGAAGTTTTCCATCAGGTGCAAGACCTTTAACCAGGCAAAGAGCAGAATAGCCACTAAATGTTCCTAATTCTAAAATATATTTGGGCTTAACAAGATTGCTAATAAGACTTAAAAGAGTTCCTTGCCAATTTCCACTAATCATATGTGGATGAATAAAAAGTTCTTTGGTCTTTTCGTTTAGTTCACTCAGGGAATTATCTTCCTTACTAACATAAGTTTGACAATAGTTTTCTATTCTCTGGTCAATAAATGGAAAGATTTGTTTCTCGCTCATTATAATGAAATAATTTTAAATTCAACTCTTCTATTCTTTGCTCTCCCTTCATCTGTTTTGTTGTCAGCAATAGGTTGTTTTGCCCCATATGATTTATAATCCAATCTTTCCTTTTCAATTCCTTGATTGATTAAATATTCATACACTGCTTTAACTCTGTTGTGAGAAAGTTTTGCATTATAGTTATCTGAACCTTTGTTGTCTGTGTGTCCAGAAAGTTCAATCTTCATATTTGGATTCTTATTCAGAATATTTATAAGATTATGTAGCTCAACATAAGATTGAGGAAGAAGAATGCTCTTATCAAATTCAAAGAAAATATTCTCCATAATAACAACTTGACCTATCTCAAATTTAGGTTCATCTTTGGTTTTGGTAACCACAACATCATTTGCTATTATTTCTTTTTCTTTGCAGGTTAAACAATAAACAGAAACATCATCAATATAATAATAAGCTCCAGGTAGAAGATAAGTAAGATAAGGCAAGTCCACAACATTGCTTTGAGGAGCAGGATAGAAATTGCCAATAGTAAGAAACTTTTCTCCACCCTCTGCAATAAATTCTCCCTCTATTTTAGTCCAATCTTCCACATTAATAATTGGATTGCTATAATGATTAACCACTTGAGGCTTTAAATAGGTTGATATGGATTGGCTAACTCCTTTTTCGTATTCAATTGTAGTTTTATCGGTTAGCATTTGTCGAGTTTTCTCCTCAATTCTGTTTTTTGTAAATAATCCTCCAAGTGTTGCAACAGCTCCTGCAGAGTATTCACTTAAACTAACATAAAATGTAAGCTTGTATGTTTCGCCTTCTTTCAAATAATCTTTCAATTCAGTTTGAATATATTCTCTATAATCAGTCTTTGAACTGTAAATTCCAACCATTCCAACTCCAGTGCGTGGCATTTGGATGCCAAGTTTGTTTTTGGGAACATTACATTGTTTGCTTCCACATTTATTATAATAATCTGCACTTCCACCAGTTGGTTGCCACCAAGCAACAGCCTGCGACATATAACCATAGGGCTCAATTTTTTGTGGGCAAGCGTAGTATTCTTCAAAAGATGGATTAAAGATTAGGTTTTCTTGAGAATATGAAAGGGTAGGAAATAGTAAGGGAAAACATAAGCTAAGAGAAGTTAAAAATAATCGGGACATAAATAAAAATATATGCCGACTTTTTTTATTTATGTCCCGACTTTTTTCAAAAAAGTCCCGTTTATTTTCAATTAAACTAAGATTAAATTTTTTCATCTAAAACCTCCTTCCAGTTAATTGGATTTCTTGCATCAAGCCAAGTGTACTCTTTATCCTTACGGAACCAGGTCATTTGACGTTTTGCATATCTTCTTGTATTTGTTTTAATATCTTCAATGGCTTCTTCAAGGCTAATTTGATTATCAAAATACTTAAACAATTCCTTGTATCCAACAGTGTTTAGAGCGTATAGGTTTTTATATGGATAAACTGTCTTTGCTTCTTCCAACAAACCATCCTCAATCATTAAATCAACTCTTTTGTTAATTCTTTCAATCAATTCAGAACGTTCTCTATAAAGAGCAAATTTAATTATTTCGAAATTTCTTTGAGCTTTTTTATTTGTTCTGTAAAAAGAAAAAGTTTTACCTGTTTGACGAATGACTTCCAAAGCACGAATTAGTCTCATGTGATTCTGCTTGTCAACAATATTATAGTATTCAATATCTTTTTCTTTCAGCTCTTCCTGCAAAATAGCAAGACCTTCTTCTTTGAAAATTCTATTTAGTTCATTTCTAATTTCAATATCAACATCAGGAAGAGAATCAATACCATTGCAAACCACATCAATATACATTCCACTTCCTCCAGTGAGTATTAAAGTGTCATAAGTTTTAAATAGAATTTCAATCCTTTCAAGGGCATCTTTTTCATATAATACTACATTATAATCATCATTTATTGAAATATGACCAATGAGATGATGTTTCACTTCTGCAAGTTCTTCTTTCGAAGGAGTTGCAACACCAATGTTTAACTCTTTATAGAATTGTCGAGAGTCTGCAGAAATTATTTCAGTATTTAGAGTCTTTGCCAAATTAATAGCTTCTTTTGTTTTGCCGACAGCAGTTGCTCCAGTCAATACTATTAATCTCTTATTATTCGCTTTCATATCGTTTGCAAAACTCCTATGTGTTTATCAAGTGTTTAGGTTTTAAGCCAAGCTTTTGAGCTTCTTTGTACATTAAATTAAGTGCAGCATCTCTTTCATTTGGAATTTTTCCATCCAATATAGCATCCTTAATTATAGTTTTAATTATCCCAATCTCTTTGCAAGGAGATATTCCAAAAACGTCCATAATGTCTTCTCCACTAACTGGAGGTTGAAAATTGCGCAGGCGATCTTTCTCTTCAAGTTCCAAAAGTTTTTGAGTAACCTTTTTGAAGTTTTCTCTATAACGAACTATCTTATTATAGTCTTTTGTTGTGATGTCAGCATGGCAAAGTTTCATTAAGTCATCAACATCTTCCCCTGCATCAAACAAAAGTCTTCTTACAGCAGAATCGGTTACCTCGTCCTTAATTAGAATTTGTGGTCTAAGATGAAGAATAACCAATTTTTGAACATATTTCATATTTTCATTTAAAGGTAGCTTCATTCTTCTGAAAAGATAAGGAATCATTTTAGCTCCTCTTGTTTCGTGTCCATGAAAAGTAAATCCAATCTTTGGTTCAAAACGTTTTGTTTGAGGCTTGGCAATATCATGTAAGATGGCAGCCCAGCGTAACCATAAATCATTACTTTGTTTTGAGATATTATCTAATACTTCAAGTGTATGTTTAAAATTATCCTTATGTGCTTTCTCTCCAACCTTATCAACGCCTTTCAGAGCTGTCATTTCAGGGAAAAATAATTTCAATAAACCTGAGCGGTCAAGTAATTTGAATCCCATTGAAGCTCTTGGCGAAAGTATAATCTTGTTTACTTCTTCAATAATTCTCTCTCCTGAAAGAATTTCAATTCTGTAAGCATTTCTAACTATTGCATCAAAAGTATCGTTATGAATAGAGAAATTTAGTTGAGTTGCAAAACGAATTGCTCTAAACATTCTCAAAGGATCATCAGAAAAAGTTATGTCAGGATCAAGTGGAGTTTTAATAATACCATTTTCTAAATCAACTAATCCTTCAAAAGGATCAATAAGCTCTCCATAATCTTCTTCATTTAAGGAAATAGCCATAGCATTAATGGTGAAATCTCTTCTGTTTTGATCGTCTTCCAATGTTCCATCCTCAACAATAGGTTTACGACTATCTCTATTATAGCTTTCTTTTCTTGCTCCAACAAATTCAATCTGCCAATAATAATCTTTAACTAAAAAATTAATCATTGCAGTTCCAAAATTCTTAAATACAGACACGTTACAATCCCCACCAATTTGTTTAGCAACCTCTTTAGCCAATTCAATTCCACTACCCAAGCAAACAATGTCTATATCCTTACTTTCTCTCTTAAGAATAATATCTCTAACCCATCCTCCAACAACATAGGATTTAATTCCCATTTTTTTGGAAATGGATTGAACGATTTGAAAAATTGGATGTGTTAAGTGTCTTTCTAAATTCATTATCATGCAAAAGTAATATATTTTATCCTCATAGTAATAAAAAGGAGTAGAGAAATATGAATTTACAATAAATCAACAAATATTTTTTTTGCAGAAATTCAATATTTGGATGAGATTCTATATTTTACCTGTATTTATCTTATTATTATCTCTTTATATAGGCTATTGAACTCGCCAAACCTTATGTAAAATTAGTTTAATGGCATTATAATGTCAGTATAATACCATTAAACCATAACTATAATGCCATTAAATGATAAGTATAATGACATTAAACTGAGAACATAATGCCATTATATTAGATTTATACCTTGATTTATTAGATTTATACTTTGTTTTTGACTTTTATATCCTGAAATAAGTTTTCACTTTGAAGTCTTTTCTCTGGTTTGAGTTTACATTTTAATTTTTATTCCTAAATTTTATTTACTGATAATTTTGAGTCCTTTGTATTTATGCTTTCATCGTAAAAGGAGGTAATGTTTTAGAATAAAATTAATTATTTGTTTTTATCACTTGTTGTTTGAAAAATAAGTACTAACTTTGCAAAGTATAATTTACAATAAATTAAATTAATATATCAACCATTTAAAACATTTAAAGATGAAACAAGTACATAACTTTAACGCAGGTCCTTGCGTTTTACCAAAACAAGCAATTGAATCAGCTATTGAAGCTATTCGCAATTTCGATAACACTGGAATTGGTATTTTGGAAATTTCTCACCGTACACCAGGTTGGGAAAGAATTATGGCTGAAACTGAAGCTTTATGGAGAGACCTTCTTCATATCCCTGAAAATTATGAAATAATTTTCCTAGGTGGTGGTGCTTCAACTCAGTTCTTCCATGTGCCTGCTAATATATTAAATAAAAAAGCTGCTTACCTTCAAACTGGTGTTTGGGCAAAGAAAGCTATTAAAGAAGCAAAATTCTATGGTGACGTAGAAGTTGTTGCATCTTCTGAAGATAAAAACTATACTTACATTCCTAAAGATTTTACTGTTCCAACTGATGCAGATTATTTCCACATCACAACTAACAACACTATTTATGGTACAGAAATTAAATACGATATGGACTGTCCAGTTAACTTAGTTGCTGATATGTCTTCAGACATTATGTCTCGTCCAGTTGATATTTCTAAATATGCACTTATTTATGGTGGAGCTCAAAAGAATGTTGGTCCTGCTGGAGTAACATTTGTTATTGTTAGAAAAGATATTCTTGGAAAAGTTGAAAGAAAACTTCAAACAATGGTTGATTACACAACTCATTTTGGAAAAGAACCAAGAGATAAATCAATGTTCAACACTCCTCCAGTATTCTCAATATTCGTTATGCACGAAACATTGAAATGGGTTAAAGAACTTGGTGGTGTTGAAGCAATGAACAAAATCAATGTTGAAAAAGCTAACCTATTATATGACGAAATAGACAGAAATAAAATGTTCCAAGGAACAGCTGTTAAGGAAGACCGTTCAATTATGAATGTTTGCTTTGTTATGAATGAACAATACAAAGATAAAGAAGCAGACTTTATGGCATTTGCTAAAGAAAGAGGAATGGTTGGAATTAAAGGACACCGTTCAGTTGGTGGTTTCCGTGCATCAATCTACAATGCTTGTCCAGTAGAATCTGTTAAGGCATTAGTTGCTTGTATGCAAGAATTTGAAAAATTAAACGCATAAATTTTTTAGATATGACAAAAGTATTAGTAGCAACCGATAAGCCTTTTGCTAAGGCAGCGGTTGACGGTATTAGAAATATTGTTGAAGGAGCAGGATTTGAATTAGCTCTTTTAGAAAAATATGGTGACGTAAGCAATTTCTTAAAAGCTGTTGAAGATGCAGATGCTTTAATTGTACGTTCAGATAAAGTTACTAAAGAAGTAGTTGACGCTGCAAAGAATTTAAAAATTGTTGTTCGTGCTGGAGCAGGATTTGACAATCTTGACCTTGCAGCTTGTACAGCAAAGAATATTGTTGCAATGAATACTCCAGGCCAAAATTCAAATGCAGTTGCTGAATTGGCAATTGGAATGATGATTTATATGGCAAGAAATTCATTCAACCCAGGAACTGGTTCAGAACTTAAAGGAAAGAAATTAGGTATTCACGCTTACGGTAACGTAGGACGTTTGGTAGCTAATATCGCAAAGGGAATGGGAATGGAAGTTTATGCTTTTGACCCATTTGTTAAAGCTGAACAAATGGTTGAAGAAGGAATTAAACCTTGCAATAGCATTGAAGAACTTTATTCAACTTGCAACTATGTTTCTCTTCATATTCCTGCAACTGAACAAACTAAAAACTCAATCAACTACGAATTGCTTTCAAAAATGCCAAAGGGTGGTTGTTTGATTAATACAGCAAGAAAAGAAGTGGTTAATGAAGCAGATATGATGAAGCTTTTGACAGAAAGAGAAGATATGAAATACTCTACTGACGTTGCAACTTCAAATCATGCTGAACTTGCTGAAAAATTCGGAACAAGAGTTTTTGCAACTGCTAAGAAAATGGGAGCAGAAACAGCTGAAGCTAACATTAATGCAGGACTTGCAGCAGCAAATCAAATTGTAGATTTTATTAAAAATGGAGTAACTAAATTTAAAGTTAACTAATTTTAATTTTTTCAATATTTAAGGCAACCTATTCAATCAATGGGTTGCCTTTTTTTATTTATAAAAATATCGTTTCTTATTTCAGTAAAAAATTTTCTTACTCTAATTTACTGAAATAAGATTCTAATTTCCCAAATTCATATAGAAACAAACAAACTCCTTACATTCCTAACACTAAGTTCTTAATATCTTAAAAATGAGTTTTGAATGGATAAAGATTATTAAAAGAAAAATCAAGGAGTAAGACTTATTGTTACAGGCCTATATTTCTGTAATATAGGATAAAAATAAATTAATTTTTTTAATGGTATGTAAAAAAATAAATATACCTTCGCAGAGTTGAATTTGAATGTTTTAGAAGTTTTAATCATAATCTTATACAAGTTGATTGAGGTGTTGATAATAGAAAGACAGAGCAAGAGCTAAAGATTTTCTAAACGAAAAAAGTACTAAGCACCATAGCGAAAATCTAATAAATCAAGAAGTAATAACCAAAAATATATATATTATGGATGATTTAGAAAAAAAACTGTTAATAGGTTTGATTGAACCTGAAAATAGCAACGCAAAAAAAGTTAAAGACTGTTTTGAAGCTCAAAGGGATTGGATTTTAGGGGTACAAACAGTTACAAATAAAAAAGAGTTGCTTGGACTAATTAAAGATAATAGTGTAAATACGCTGGTAATCAATATTTTTAATTATGGAATCTCAGAAGGAATTGAAATAATAAAAGATATTAGGAAAGATGAAAAAACAATTCCCATTTGCATTTTAGGAAAATATGAAGAGTTTAAGAACTTTGATACTACACATAATGATCTAAAGAACTTTAAAGATTTTTGCAAAATTGCTATTGATGTTTCTACTAAAGACCTAGATGAAAGTATCAAACGAATGAGCAAATCCTTGTTTTACTGTAGGCAAGAAAAAGTAGTGAAACAAAAATTAAATACTATCAAATCCGATAGTAAAATAACTGATAAGGAAAGAATTGAAAAATTAGAAGAAATAACTGAACAATTACTTAAATTGTTTTCAGATCAAGGTAAAGAAGCCAATAAAGACCATCTAAAAAGTGCTGTTTCTTCTCTTACTCCAATTAAATTGCAAAAAATAATACAAGAAACTTTAAATAAGACATCAAAATCAATAGAACTTTACAAGTGGATAAATTTTACAATTATAGTTGTAGGATTATTTTTAGTATTAGGGTCTGCAATATACACTGTAGTTGCAAAAAATCCACAAATTATAACTATAGCATTTGGAGGTACAGGATTATTAGGGATAATTGCCTCTTTGATTACAAACCCAACAAGTTCAATAAGCAAAACAGCAAGACAAATGATTCAGATTCAAATAGGCTATTTTGGATTTTTAGAACAATTAGAGCTACTAGATAATCAGAATCAAAATGTAGAAAATGATCTGGAGAAAAGTAAACAGTTGAGTAAAGTTACTTATTGTCTTCTAAAATCTTTGAGTGAATGCTTCGATAATTCTAAAGAAGAAAATGGAACGTACGAAGAAAAAAAATAATTATTAACCTTAAATATAAATAAAATGGAATCAATTATTAAAAAAATTAACTCAAATAAATTTTTGTTTTCTGTATTTATTATAAGTGTATTGTCTTTTAGCGCATGCAAGGTTACATTTGTACCTAAATATGATGGAAAAATTGCAGAACAAATAGAATTGGTATCTAAATCTGTTGATAAGCTTTACCTTACAATGCTGGAAACAACTACTGAAGCTGATGGAGGGAGAGCGTACGATAAATTTGCCGAGCAGTATATAGATATTGATATAGAATTACATTCTCTTTTAAATAAAAATAAAGCTCGTAAAGGCAATGAGGAAACTATAAGAATTTGCGAAAGTGTTATCGAAATGTTCGATAAGTATAAAAACAATCACAAAAATAATAATACTATAAGCGATGCAATTATTAAACTAAATTTAGTATACCTAAGGGGAATATTGTACCCTTTAGCAGTGGCAGAAGAAGCAAAAAAAATGTCTGAAAATAATAAATAAAAACTAATATTATGAATGTTGATTTTAATACAATAGCAGCAGATATGTTGGCTGCAATGAAGTCAGTGCTTTCCAATAATTGGCCTAAAGTTGAATTTACAGTTAAACAATTTTTAAAAGGAAAAGAAACAAGACTAAAAATGTTATTCGAGTTATACCTTAAAGGTGAAATTACAAAACAACAATTTGAATCATATTTGGAAGATGAAAAAAAGATTCTAGAAGCAGAAATAGATGCTTTGAAGGTTGTTTCGAAAGCACTTACTCAACAAGCTGTTAATTTAGCTATTGATGTGATTTTAAAGGCTTTAAAAATAGCTATATAGTTAAGGGAGAAAAACTTTAAGCCTTTTTTCTATTGTCATTGCAAATCTCCCAATACTGAAAAGCAAGTCATTTTAGTCTTTCTTACTATTATTTATATTACATCTCGCTATCATTCATTTATAAACGAGTGTTAGCGATAATAATACACTATACACTAAAATTCCAAACTTAAATAATGAGTTTTAGAATTTTGAGACCATGTAAATGAATCTTGATAACTATTATGTATTTGAAAATCGTCGTTTTTTAATAGGAAAACGTCGTTTTTGTATCGAAAATCGTCGATTTACAAATAAGAAATCGACGATTTTCGAGTGCTAATACTTTGTCTAATTTCAAAAATACATTATCTAAATTCATTTTTATAAGCATATAAAGTAGTCTTTGCTTGTTTCAAAAGTCATTTACGCTTTATTGCAAGAAATAATTATAATATTATTTTCATTGTCAGTTGTAAAAAATAGATATTCATCAGAGGCCTTCAGAAATATTGGTGCGTTTGCATATTTGAGCGACTGTTTGAGTATTATACCTAATTGTAATGTTTGCTTTGGGATAGAGTTTGGACAGGTTTTTAATTGTTTTTTTATTGTAAGGCAACATGCTTTTAATAATAAACTCTCTTACAAGGAAGTCTTCAATTGGACTTTCGTTTAAAAATAAATGGGAGTGAGTAGCAAGCTTATCAATTTGATATTTTTGACAAATCAGTGTTTTTAATTTATATCATTTCAAAAACAGGCGTAATAGAAATTAATTTCTAATGGATATTGTTCATCAACCCTGATTTTAGTTAAAGGCAATTCATTTAAGTAGTTTGTCTTTTTTAACCAGTTTTTATAGCTGAAAATTTAGCCTTTCTTTTTCTTTATCTAACTATAATTTTAAAAAGAAGCTCTTTTTACTCTGTAAATATTAACCAGTTTGTTTGGTCTTTTGTGCTTGAAGTTAATTTTCCAATTGGGGTGTAATTATTATTTTCTGTCCTTAACCATCCTTTGCTCCATGTTCCCATATCTAAGCATAGTGCATTTTTTATACCCATTCTTATTAATGCTCTCGAAAAGTCATCTATTGAAAGCCTTACTTCTGATTCTATAACACAAGGAGTGTTATCTATTATAGCAAGGGCTCTACGATATGTTGCTTTTTTGCCAAATATTTTGCAAGGCACAAGATTAGAGTCTTTAACTAATAACATTTGTTGGAAAAGATCTCCTTTTTTTCTAATTGCAAGGTTCTTATAAGTATTTATTTTTTCTGTTGAGGGTTTTATTATTACTTTATTATCAAATATTGCAGCATATCCAGTTGAATTAAGCTTTTTGCCCGCTTTTACTTTTCCATCAATTATATAATTACCCATAATAATTTTCAGGTTTGGACCGGTGAAAGCTGCTGCAACTGATAATTTAATTTTAGAGTCATTTGAGTCAGGACGAGATGTTATAAATTGAGCTTTACAATTTATTGGGCGATATACTAAAAGTATTATTGTATCATTATTTACATTTTGAATAATTGTATCAATAATTATTTTAGCTTGCTGCTTTTCAGTATTTGTAATTTTCTTGTCAGGATTTGCATTTAAGTTTATACTTATTATTAAGCTAAGAAATATTATTATGATTTTTCGCATGAGATTATTATTTTTTCATTTTCTTTATTTGTGGTAAAGAATAAGTATTTCTCTCCTCCTTCTTTTACATTTGTTCTCTTTCTTATTTCAGAAACAGTTTGAGGGAAGTTTCTTATAGTGATATTTGCTTTTGGATATCTTGTAGATAGCGTTTTTAAAATTTTATTATTGTATGGGAGTATAGTTTTTATTATAAATTTCCTGCCTGGAAAATCTTCGATTTCTTTTTCTGATATATATAGATGTGAATGTGAGGCTATTTTGCTTACTTCAAATCTTTCACATAATGAATGAAATCCACCAGCTTTTAGGATTGAGGTATTAGGCTCATAAATATATGCTCCCATTCTCAGCTCTTTTTTCTCAGCTAAACGTGTAATTGATTTTTCTGTTGTGAATGAGAATTTATTTATTTTGCCATTTGTGTCAAAATCAATGCATGTATATTTTATCTCTTTTTCATAGCTTTTCTCTAAAATTAAGAGTAATTCCTTACATTCATTCTTAACTGAAATAACATGGATTTCTTTTATAAACTTTATTTCTTTTATTGCCAGTTTAATGTCTAGCATAGGAGATAGTTTTATGCAAATAGTTTTTGCTTTATCAAATAGAAAAGGAAGTATTTCATTAATATCAGGTTGGCAGTCTTTTAATAAGAATACTTTTTTGTTATTTTCATCTCTTCGTGAAGGGTCAAGGTAAATAATATCTGTTTCTTCTAATGAATCAATATCATTAGCACTATTTCCTTTATTTAAAATTATATTATCTAAGCCTAAGGCTTTAAAATTTTCCTCAGCAATACAAGCTAGTTCATAATTAATTTCATGATAATATACTTTTTTTAATTCTTTGGCAAAGAAAATAATATCTATTCCAAATCCAGAAGTAAGGTCTCTAAGAGTTGATTCTTTTGGGAATAAAGATGCTTTATATTTTGCAGTTTGTTCAGAAGAAGTTTGTTCGAGATTTATTTTTGGGGGGAATAGTAAGTTGTTATTTTCTAATAATGAGGGAAATTTTTCTTTTGCTTTATTATATCCAATAATTTGTTTTACACAGAATTTAATGTCAATATCTTCCTTTGAAGATTGAAGAAGAAGTTTATTTGTGTCTGAATTTAAATTGTTTAAAATAAATTCTCTTTCCTTGTCCGATGCAATTTTCATTTTGCAAAGATAATGTGTATATTCTTTTTATTTTGAATTCTATTGCAGATTTTTAAATAAGAGTGTACATTTGCAGTATAAAATTAATACACAATGAAAAAGATTTTAATTAATGTTTTGTTCTTAGTATTTCTAAGTTTTGGAAATAATGTTAGCTTATTTGCTCAAAATGAAAGCCAAGAGGTAAGTGATTTGATTAAAGCAGCTGTTTTTAAAATGGATAATGGCGATTTTGATGAAAGTATTCTCCTTTTGGAAAAAGCAGAGAAAATGGATTCTAAAAGTGCATATGTGAAGTATGAAATGTCATATGCCTACTATTTAAAGAAAGATTACAACAAGAGTATTAAGATTTTAAATAAATTGATTAAAAGAAATGATGCTTTAGATTATTATTATCAAATGCTTGGTAATGCATATGATAATAATGGTGAATCTGATAAAGCTATAAAAGCATATGCTGAAGGGATTAAGAGATTTCCTAATTCAGGTAAATTATTTTTAGAAACAGGTAATGTTTATTATAATCAAAAAGATTATGATTCAGCAATAAAATGGTACGAAAAGGGAGTAGAAGCAGATCCTAAATATCCTTCCAATTATTTTAGAATGGCTCATTTGTTTTTAAATTCAGACCAAGAGGTTTGGGGAATGATTTATGGAGAGATATTTCTTAATCTTGAACCATCTTCCAAACGTTCAAGTGTTATGAGTGAAATGCTTTATAATACTTACAAGAATGAAATAAAATTTGAAGATACAGTTTCAAAAGTTAGTTTTTCAAAGCAACAAATAGATATAAGCTACGATCCAGATAAGGAAGATGATTTATTGGCGAAGTTGACAAAGGCATATGAAGATAGTAAAAATGTATCTAAGATGCCTTGGGCAAACAGGGTTTATGAACAAGTTATGCTTTCTTCTCTTGGTGATGAAAAAGTAATTAATTTAGCCTCTCTAAATAGAATACGTTCAAATTTTGTTGATATTTACTTTGAAAAGGCACATAATGTAGGTAATTCAGTTCTATTATTTGATTTCCAAAAACGATTAAAAGATGCTGGATACTTTGAAACATATAATTATTGGTTGTTGTCTCAAGGTAATGTTGAAGAATTTAACCAGTGGTTAAAAGATAATAAGGACAAGTATGATGGTTTTATTTATTGGATGAATAATAATTCTATACAAATAGATGAATCTAATGTGTTTTTAAGAAAAAACTTAGATAGAAACTAATCATAAGTTTGCTTTCTATGTGTGTGAGAATGAAATATTTTAAAAAGTTATTTTTCTTTATTCTAATAGCTGTTGTTATGATTGTAAGTGTAGAAAATTCATTTGCTCAGAATAAAAAGCCAAATAATCAGGGAAAGAAACCAAAGATTGGATTGGCTTTAAGTGGAGGTGGAGCTTTGGGCTATGCTCATATTGGTTTTTTGCAAGCAATGAAAGAGTATAAGTTTGAAGTGGATGTTGTTTCTGGAACTTCAATGGGTTCAATTATTGGAGTATTGTATTGTGCTGGATATACTCCAATCGAAATTTTGGATCTTGTGGATAAAGAAAATATGAATAAACTCTTTAATGTGATTAAATTAAATTCAAGCTTTGGAAGAGGCTTCTTTAATCACGAGAAACTTTCAAAAGTATTGGAAAAATCATTGCCAGGTAATGATTTCTCATGCCTGAATAAAAAATTCTATTGCTGCGTTACAAATTTTAATAAAGCAACTTATAAGTTTGTTGGAGAAGGTAATTTTTTAAAAGAATATATCATTGCATCAGCATCAATACCTATTGTTTATGAACCAAAAGAAGTTGAAGGGGAAATGTATGTTGATGGAGGAGTTATGCAAAATCTTCCCGTAGAGCCACTTATAAAAGAAAAATGTGATATTATTATTGGTGTTGATGTTATTTCTGTACCAAATCAATCTGAGATAAAAGGATTGGTAAATATATTTGCAAGATCAATGGCTCTTTCAATTTCAAGTAATACTGAGAGTTGGGCAAAAAAATGTAATTATGTAATTGCTCCAAACTTAGAAAAATACACTATTTTAGATTTTGATAAAGCACAAGAACTTTTTGATATTGGTTATGAAGTTGGGAGAGTCTTTTTTGAAGACTACAAAAAACAAGAAGCCAAATTAAAAGAATAATATTTTATTCTTCTTAAGGTTTATAATTGATTATTTATTGGAATTATGTGAGACATATCAATAAATAATGTCAGAATTAAATAAATACCAAATACAATTAAAATTGAGCCAATTATTCTATTTGTATAGGTAATTACTCTATCTGTCATAAAACGTTTTATTTCGTTTGCAATAGCACATTTTATCAAGTCCATGCAAAGCACAGTAACCAATATTGAAATTAAGAATGTGATTTGAAGATTTACTTTAGGAAAACTACTTGCAACACTAATTGGAATTAGCCAAAATATCCAAATGCTTGGATTTAGAATATTAAAAGCAAAACCTTTGGCAATATATTTGAATTGAAATTTAGCTTTTATTTCAATGTCCTTTGCTTGTTTTGGTTTGCTTATATGTCTTTTAAGAGCAGTATAAATTCCAAAACCTAAAAGGAAGAACCCACCAACTACAGATAAAATTCTTTGAGCTCTATCTGTTTCAAATATTGATGATAAACCGTACCAAGCAACAAATACCATAGTTATATCACTAATAGATATCCCAAATGCAAGTTGAGAACCTTTTTTAAAACCTTTACTAATACTTGTTTGGATAAGAGAAAAAAATGCAGGTCCAGCCATAAGAGATAGAGTTAGACCAAATAATATTCCTTGTGTTATGGTTTGAAAAAAATGCATATAGTTTACTTTGATATTACAATTTAATGGATGCAAATTTACATAAATATCATTAATAATAAGAGAAAATAGACGTAAATATTGTATCTTTGCCGATTAAATATTAAAAAATATGGAAACTAAATTAAATACAATAGAAGAAGCTATAGAAGATTTTAAGCAAGGAAAATTGCTTATATGTGTTGATGATGAGGATAGAGAAAATGAAGGAGATTTTATTTTCCCAGCAGAAAAAATTACACCAGACATTGTTAACTTTATGGTAACTCATGGTAGAGGTTTAATGTGTGCTCCTTTGACAGAAGAAAGATGTAGAGATTTAAACCTTGATATGATGGTTTCAAATAATACCTCTTCACACGAAACTCCATTTACAATTTCAGTTGATAAATTAGGAGATGGTTGTACAACTGGAATATCAACAAGTGATAGAGCTAAAACAATTAAAGCGTTAGCAGATCCAAAAACTCGTCCAGAAGAATTAGGCCGTCCAGGGCATATTTTTCCTCTTAGAGCAAAATCAGCAGGAGTTTTACAAAGAAGTGGACATACTGAGGCATGTGTTGATTTGGCACGTTTGGCAGGTTTAGAACCAGTTGCTGTTTTGGTAGAAATTCTTAATCAAGATGGAACAATGGCTCGTTTGCCTCAATTGATGGAAATCTCAAAAAAATATGGAATAAAAATTATTTCAATTAAAGATTTGATTGCATATAGAGTAGCAAACGAAACTTTAATTAGGAGAGAAGAAGAAGTAATGTTGCCAACAGAATGGGGAGATTTCCATTTAATTGCCTATACTCAATTAAACACAAATGCAACTCATATGGTACTAAAAAAAGGTACTTGGACAAAAGATGAACCAATTGTTGTTAGAGTCCATTCATCATGTGCAACAGGAGATATCTTTGGATCATGCAGATGTGATTGTGGCGGACAATTGCATGAAGCTATGAAAATGATTGATAAAGAAGGTAAAGGATTGGTAGTATATATGAGCCAAGAAGGAAGAGGAATTGGTTTAGTTAATAAAATTAAAGCATATCATCTTCAAGAACAAGGAATGGATACTGTTGATGCCAATATTGCATTAGGATTTAGAGCAGATGAAAGAGATTATGGAGTGGGAGCACAAATTTTAAGAGATCAAAATGCAAATAAAATTCGTTTATTAACAAATAATCCTGTTAAAAGAAAAGGGCTTGAAGGATATGGTATAGAAATAGTAGAAACCATACCTTTAGTAGTGGGAATCAATCAACACAACAAGAACTACCTTAAAACAAAAGCTAAAAGAATGGGACATACTTTAGATGTCAAATGAACGTTTTTAAATAAAATGTAAGAAAAAAAACAAAAAAGTATACAATTTTTGGAAATTATTCTTATATTTGCAGTGTTGGTTAAGCTTAAAAATGATGGAAGATTTGCAAACTCTTATTTCTGGAATAGAATATAAGATAAGAAGATTAAAAGAAGAAAAACATAAGTTGGAGCAAAGCAATGAAAGCTTAATTAACGATAAAAACGAGTTAAATAAGATTGTATTAGAGCAATCGCAAGAAATAAATAGTTTAAAAGAACAAGTAAAAACATTAAAATTAGGAGAAACAATAAAAAATAGTTTAGATACAACAGACGTTAAGCTGAAAATAAATAACTTGGTGCGAAAAATTGATAGATGTGTAGGGATAATTGTTGAAACCGAAAAAGCAAAAAGTTCTAATAAGTAATGACAGAAGATATTTTAATTAGTGTTGATATAGCAGGTAGAATTTATAAGGTTAGAGTAAAGAGAGAGGAAGAAGAGGTATTTAGAAATGCCGTTGAAACAGTTAAGACCAACATTAAAGAATATGCTAAGATGTACGCTTATAAAGACAAACAAGATTTATTAGCAATGGTGTTGTTGCAATATGTTACATCTTATATGAAAATAAAAGAAGATAATCTTTTTGGCAACAAACAATTGATTGAAAAATTAGAAGAAATCAATAGCATACTATAAAGAAAATAAGAAATAATTAAGGAAATATAGAAAGTATTCCCGCATCAGTTCAAAAACAGTTTGTAAACTCAACACTAAAAAGAAAAGGAGGAAGCTCATAATTGAGTAAGACAGGCCTCAACCCTTAGTGGTTCTTCGTTAAGAAGACAGTGGAAGTTTGATGCAATTGGCACTCAAATCTTGTTTTAAGGAGTTTTTCATTACTCCATTTTGAAAGGATGCGGGTTTTCTATTTATAGTAGTTCAGCTTATACCATCTAAACAATTTTATTTATCCTAATTTACAGAATAGGAAATAAATAAAAATTAATACTATATATTTATATGAATACAGTAACAATAATAATCGTTTGTATAATAGTAGCAATAATCTTTTTTGGATTAGGGATACTGCTAACAGCAACCAAACTTAGAGCATCACTTACAAAGAAATCCTCACAAGTATTATTAGAAGCAGAGGAAAAAGCCGAAATGGTTAAGAAGGAAAAAATGCTTCAAGCAAAAGAGAAATTTCTACAACTTAAATCAGAACACGAAAAACAAGTACAAGAACGTAATAATCGTGTACTTCAAGTTGAAAACAAACTTAAACAAAGAGAACAAGATTTAAAACTTAAAGTTGAAGAATTTCAAAAGAAATACAGCGAATTTACACAAGCAAGAGAAAACTTAAACAAACAATTAGAAATTTTGGCTTCTCGTCAAGCAGAAGTAGAGAAAACATTCCAAAAGAGTGTTGAAAAATTAGAACAAATAGCTGGTTTGTCAGCATCAGATGCAAAACAACAACTAATTGAAGCAATGACTGGCGAAGCTCGTTCAGATGCTGCAAGCAGAATTATGGAAATTGTTGAAGAAGCTAAACTAACTGCCAATCAAAAAGCTAAAAAGATTGTTGTAGAATCAATTCAAAGAACAGCAACAGAAAACGCAATAGAAAATACAGTTTCTGTTTTTAATCTTGAAAACGAAGAAATTAAAGGAAGAATTATTGGTAGAGAAGGAAGAAATATCCGTGCATTAGAAAGTTTAACAGGAGTTGAAGTAATTATTGATGATTCTCCTGATGCAATTATTCTTTCATGTTTTGACCCGGTAAGAAGAGAAATTGCTCGTTTGGCACTTCATAAATTAGTAACTGATGGACGTATACATCCAGCAAGAATTGAAGAAGTTGTTTCAAAAACCAAAAAGCAAATTGAACAAGAAATCATTGAAACAGGTAAAAGAACATGTATTGACTTGGGAATAATTAATCTTCACCATGAACTTGTTCGTATGATTGGTAAAATGAAGTATCGTTCTTCTTATGGCCAGAATTTATTACAACACTCACGCGAAGTTGCCAATTTATGTGCAACAATGGCATCTGAATTAGGACTTAATCCAAAGATAGCAAAACGTGCAGGATTACTTCATGATATTGGTAAAGTTCCAGATAATGAACCAGAACTTCCACACGCAATTCATGGTATGAAGCTTGCAGAACGTTGTAAAGAAAAACCAGAAATATGCAATGCAATTGGAGCTCACCACGATGAAGTTGAAATGGACAGCCTTTATGCACCAATTGTTCAAGTGTGTGATGCTATTTCAGGAGCACGTCCAGGAGCAAGAAGAGAAGTTGTTGAAGCATATATCAACCGTCTAAATAAATTGGAAGAAATTGCAATGTCTTACCCAGGAGTAATTAAAACATACGCAATTCAAGCAGGTAGAGAATTAAGAGTTATTGTTGCAGCTGAAAAAGTTTCAGACCAAGATGCAAACCAAATTTCAATGGACTTATCAAAACAAATTCAATCTGAAATGGTATTCCCTGGAATGATTAAAGTAACAGTAATTAGAGAAACACGTTCAGTTAACTACGCAAAATAAAATCAAATTCACTCTGCATAGTAAATTAAATAATTATTATGCAATTGATTGATAATAAAATAAGCTATGTAAGGCATTTATTTATTTAAATAAGTGCCTTATTTGTTTATATTTTTATTACTTTTGCAACCATAAATGTGGAAAGATTTGAATTGATTGCAACCACACAAAAAAATGCTAAAACATTTTTGATTACATCAATTCTTATTTCCCATTTTGTTAGTTTAATTAATTAATTTAAAGACAAAACAAGATGGCTTATTTTTTTACTTCTGAATCAGTTTCAGAAGGTCACCCAGACAAAGTATCGGATCAAATTTCAGATGCACTTTTAGACGAATTTCTTCGCCAAGATCCAAATTCAAAGGTTGCTTGTGAGACATTAGTAACAACTGGTTTGGTGGTTTTGAGCGGTGAAGTAAAATGTAATGGATATATAGACGTTCAAGACGTTGCAAGAAGGGTTATCAAAAACATAGGATATACCAAAGGTGAATATATGTTTGAAAGTAATTCATGTGGAGTTATTTCAGCAATTCACGAACAATCAAGCGACATCAACCAAGGAGTTGAAAGAGAAAACCCAGAAGATCAAGGAGCAGGAGATCAGGGAATGATGTTTGGTTATGCATGTAGCGAAACCGAAGACTATATGCCTTTATCACTTATTTTATCTCATCAATTGGTTTCAGAACTTGCAGAAATCCGTAGAGAAGGCAAACAAATGAAGTATTTACGTCCTGACAGCAAATCACAGGTAACAATTGAGTATGATAATAATAACAAACCAATTGCAATCAATACAATTGTTGTTTCAACCCAACATGATGATTTTGACAAGGACGATAACAAAATGCTTGCTAAAATTCATAAAGATGTGAAAGAAATTCTTATCCCAAGAGTTATAGCAAAGCAAAAACGTAAGGATGTTCAAGATTTATTCAAAAAGGATTACATTCTTTATGTTAACCCAACTGGAAAATTCGTAATTGGAGGACCTCATGGCGACACAGGATTAACAGGAAGAAAGATTATTGTTGATACCTATGGAGGAAGAGGAGCTCATGGTGGTGGTGCTTTTTCAGGAAAAGATTCATCAAAAGTTGATAGAAGTGCAGCATATGCAGCAAGACATATAGCTAAAAATATGGTTGCATCAGGAATTTGTGAAGAAGTTCTTGTTCAAGTTGCTTATGCAATTGGTGTTGCAAAGCCAGTAGGATTTTATGTGAATACTAATGGAACAGCAAAGGTTAAGGATGCAAAAGGCCAAACACTTGCTGACGGAGTTATTGCAGAAAAGATTAATGAATTATTTGACCTAAGACCTTATTCAATTGTTAAACATTTTGGACTTAAAAATCCAATCTTCCTGCCAACAGCCAAATATGGTCATTTCGGAAGAACTCCTTACAAGGAAAAAGTAGCTATTTTTGAAAATGGCAAGGAAAAACAAAAGACAGTTGAATTCTACACTTGGGAAAAATTAGATTACGTAGATAAAATCAAAAAAGCATTCAAGCTATAAACAAATAGATAAACTTCTGTTTTAGTCGCAGAAAGTATATTGGCTTTAATTCAGTCATTATATTTTTTGCGGCTTTTTTTATAATTAATCACCGACTTTTATAAAATATATCCCGTCTTTTTGAAAATATATCAAGTTTATTTTTCTATAAGTCAAGTTTATTTTTAAGTACACTTATATTATTTTCGTTCATTCATTCACTCCCTTAGTAAATATAATGAATGAATGAATGAATGAATGTTGGATAACCAAATAATATGCAGTACCCCAATATTAAAAATATTGGGGGTATACTGCTGATTATTTGTTTTGGTTTATCTTTAATTTGTGTTTTCTTTAACTTTCATTCAAGTTTAAATACATAATGAACCTTCTGACGTTTTGTCATATTTTTCTCTATGGCAAACAAATTGAGGGCTTTATTGATAATTAGTATTGATAATTAAACAACAAATATATATGGAAACAAATAAAAAAAATCAAAGATTAGATCAATTGAATCGTTATGCAAGAAATTTGAATAACGAAGCAAAGAAAGGAAAGTTAGACCCAGTTATTGGAAGGGATGATGAAATAAGAAGGGTTTTGCAAATACTTTCCAGAAGAACAAAAAACAACCCTATGCTTATAGGTGAGCCAGGAGTTGGTAAGACTGCTATTGCAGAAGGTATAGCTCAAAGAATAGAACGAAAAGATGTTCCTGAAAACTTGAAGGATAAGGAAATTTATTCACTGGATATGGGTGCATTGATTGCAGGTGCAAAGTATAAGGGAGAATTTGAAGAACGTTTGAAAGGTGTGGTTAATGAAGTTATCAGTTCAGAAGGAGATGTTATACTTTTTATAGATGAAATTCACACCCTTGTTGGAGCTGGTGGAGGTGAAGGAGCAATGGATGCTGCAAACATTCTAAAACCTGCCCTTTCTCGTGGAGAGTTAAGAGCCATTGGAGCAACAACCCTTAATGAGTATCAAAAGTATTTTGAAAAGGACAAGGCACTGGCAAGACGTTTTCAAACTGTAATGATTGATGAACCAAGTGTTCAAGATACAATTTCAATTCTCAGGGGATTGAAGGAAAAATATGAAATACATCACAAGGTAAGAATTAAGGATGCTGCAATTATTGCTGCTGCTGAAATGTCTGCACGTTACATTACCTCACGTTTTTTGCCCGATAAGGCAATTGACCTTATTGATGAAGCAGCTGCAAAGCTAAGAATGGAGATAAACTCTTCACCCGAAGAAATTGATGATGTGGATAGAAGATTGCGTCAGTTGGAAATTGAAAGAGCTGCCATTCGTAAGGAAAAAGATCAGGTAAAAGAAGCTCAGCTTACAGAGGAAATTGAAGAACTATCCAAGGAAAAAGATACCCTGACATCTAAATGGAAAGAAGAAAAGAATTTGGTTGATGCTATTCAGGATGAAGTAAAAAAGATTGAAAACTACAAACAGGAAGCTGATTTGGCTGAAAGAAGCGGTGATTATGGAAAGGTTGCAGAACTTCGCTATGGTAAGATTAAAACAGCAGAAAAAGACCTTGATGACTATAAAACCAAGCTTCAAAACATTCAGGGAGGAGTAGCACTTATTAAGGAAGAAGTTGACCAGAATGATATTGCAGATGTTGTTTCCCGCTGGACAGGAATACCGGTTCAGAGAATGATGCAAAGCGAAAAAGAAAAGCTGCTGAGTTTGGAAGAAGAATTGAAGAAAAGGGTAGTTGGCCAAGATGAAGCCATAACAGCAATTGCCAATGCAATAAGAAGAAGCCGTTCAGGACTTAGCGATGAAAAGCGACCTATCGGTTCATTTGCATTTTTAGGTTCAACAGGAGTTGGTAAAACAGAACTTGCAAGAGCCTTGGCAGAACTTTTGTTTGATGATGAAAACCTGATGATAAGGATTGATATGAGTGAATATCAGGAAAGGTTTTCAGTAAGCCGTTTGATTGGAGCTCCTCCTGGATATGTGGGTTATGAAGAAAGTGGTCAATTGACAGAGGCAGTTAGAATGAAACCATATTCAATTGTTCTTCTGGATGAAATTGAAAAAGCACACCCAGATGTATTCAATATCCTATTGCAAGTATTGGAAGATGGACGTTTGACCGACAATAAGGGCAGGGTGATTGACTTCAAGAATACAATAATAATTATGACTTCTAACCTTGGTTCAGAATTGCTTCAAGAAGCACTGGAAGACGAATCTTCTAATTTTGAAACCACATGGAATAAAGCACAAAAAGAAGTATTGGAACTATTGAAAAAAACCATACGACCAGAGTTTCTAAACAGAATAGATGAAATAGTTGTCTTTAAACCATTGAAGATAGAAGAAGTAAGACAGATTGTAGTATTGCAATTGGAACGTTTAACCAGCCAACTCTCTCAAAAACATATTGACATTGCTTTTACTTCAAAAGCAATTGATTATCTGGCAGAAAAAGGTTATGACCCATTGCTTGGAGCAAGACCAGTTAAGAGGGCAATCCAAAAACTTGTAATCAACCAGTTATCAGTTGAACTTATTAAAGGAACAATCTTGCAGGAAACCAAGATAGAGGTTGATGAAATAGAGGATAACTTAGTGTTCAAAAGAGCATAAACAAACCCTAATAAATAAATTTAAGCTATAATCGTAATTGATTATAGCTTTTTTTGTTTCTAATCGTAATATTCGTATTCATACTTGACCAAATAAGCAGGATGTCTTTCTTCAATAAGGTTTCCTTTATTATCATATTTATAATAAACATTTTTAATATTTGAAGAATCACTATATATTACTTTATAGTCCTTGCTAAACAATTTATACTTATATCTTTTTACTATAACATTCTCAATTAGACCATCATTATAGATTTCCTTTTTGAGTTTCCCTTTTGAATTGTAAAAATATTTAGTTTTGGAAGATTGATTAGTTTGGTTATATGTATGTTCAATTAATCTTTTATTTGAATCATATTTCCATTCATTAATCAATTGATAATCTAATTTTCCATCACTATCATATCTTTCTTTACATTTGTAAATCAATGTATCATCATTATATTTATAAATAATTCTTTCTCGATTATATCCATAAGTTCCTTCTTCAATTAATCTTTTTTTCTCATCATATTTATATGTTGTTGGAGTAGTATTTTTTTCATTAAGATTGGAATATGAAAATATTTTTATTAGTGTATTATTAAAGTAAATCAAACTATCTGTAAATAATACATCTGGACTCATAGAATATGTCTTTTTAATTAAAATATTTTCTCTATTATCATTGTAATAATATTTTTCTGCTTTACTTTCTTTCCATTTTATATTTTCCCTAACGCCATCAACACAAGAATACCAAACTTTACGTGATAATGTATTGTCTGGATTATAAGTATATTCTATTTTACTTGTTTGATTATACGAGTCGCTTGGATCATAATTAACTTCCTGAACTAAGTTATTGCCTTTATAAAAGAATTGTTGTATTGTTGGAGAATCATCAAAACAATATTTTTTCTTTTCAATCACTCTTCCATTATCATCTAATTTAAGAGTTTCTTTTTCAATGGTAAAATCTCGAGGACGTCCCCATTGCCTAGTTTTAGTTATTCTATTATTTTTATCATAAGTATAGGTTATTATTGAAGTTAATTCATTGTTATAATATGATTTTTCTTTTATTATTTTATTTTGTGAGTTGTAAATAAATATGTTTTCCCCTATAACTTCATTGTCAATATAAGCTATTTCTTTAACTAAGTTACCTCTTTTGTCGTATTCAAATAAATTGAAATCATTTATTGTTTCATTATCATAATCTTTAACTTTTTGTCCTTTATTATTATATTCTATAATATCACTGCTAATTTTTTTATTGCGGTAATATCTATTCATTGAAGTTTGATTATTATTAGAGTCATAAGTATATATTAGTATATTAGAATCTCCTGAATTAAAGATTAAAGTTTCTTCTAATAAATTATTAGCATTATCATATTTATAAGTTGTCGTTGATATAATGCTATCATTAAAATAATCATCCTTTTTAATGAGTATATGATTTGAATTATAATAATACTTAGTAAATTCAACATTATTTCTACTATAAAAAATACTATCTAAAATAATGTTTTTATTTTCATCATAATATTTAACACTTATATTTGCTCTTTCATTTTTCTTGTGGATTTTTGTTTCTTTTCTGTTTTGGAAATCTACAAAAACATATTCTGACGGAGTGATTGTATCCAAATAGCCATCTTTGCTATTATCGTATTTCTTTATGTAAAATGATTTTACCTTTCCATTTAGTTTATAGTTATTATAATATTGTGCGTTTGCAGAAGAAATAGTTAAAGAAAGGAAAACTATTAATCCTAAGAATGCTTTGGAAGAGATATTCATAATGATTTTAGTTTGTATTTGATATTAAATAAATTCTCTTTGGCAAAGGTAGTAAAATTCTCTTTTGTAAATTGTTTATAAGTTTACTAAAAGTTATGTATCTGAAAGTTTAAAATTTAAATAGCTCGTTTATTCTTTCTCCCTTCTCATAATTATTCAACTTGTTTCTAAAATTTTCTTATGAACTATGTTGTTCCCAGAAAAAAGAGTGAAGAAAATAAAACCTTGTTTCAGTAAATTAAAACGAAGAGTTAGTAAATTAAAACGGCGTTTCAGTAAAATGAAATATGGAGTTGTTTATAAAACTCAATTATAATGAAAAATAAGTCAATCAAAGATAAAAATATAAGGGACTTTTATAAAAATATCCTTGATATATTTTCAAATATGATTGATGTTTTTTGAAGACTTATATCTTCAACTTTGAATCTGATGTAATACCACTATTTCTCTATTTATTTTACATAAAAGTTCTTAGAAAAATAAAATCTCATATTCTTTTTCTTTGTATTGTCGTAATTCAAAATCATCCCTTTTATTTGGTTATTTCCTATTTTGTAATCTTTTATTGCAATTCTTTTTTCAAATCCTTCACATTCGAATTTAGCCTTATAATTTCTACTATCTAAATCACAATACTCTTTCTCTGAATCAATTAATACCACGTACATTCCATTTGGGAAATAAGGAGTTATTAATCTCACATTAAAAACATAAGGCTCGCCTTCATAAATAGTATCCTGAATAGCCTCAATAGTACTATAATGATTTACTTTCGTTGTGTCAATTGACAAATCTTCATTAAAGTTTATATCATAAGCAATAACATTATCTCCACAAATATATTCACGAGTTCCAGTTAAATAATTATTTGATGAGTAATAAAACCATTTTCCATTTTCTTGATTAGATTTATACCATCCCTTTTCTTTTATATTTTTATTTTCATAATACTCAATATACTCTCCATGCTTTTCTCCTTTATTATTAAAAGTAGTAATAGATTTAATTGAATTATTATTGTAATATTCTTTTACAACAAGTGTTGAATCATTTAAATAAGTTATCTCTCTTATTTCATTTTTTTCTGTATATGGGTATTTTCTATTATCACTCTTGCAAGAATATATTAATATTGAACAAATTAATAAATACTTAATTTTTGATAGATTTTTCATAGCTATTTGTTTTAAAGTCCAAAGGTAAAGAAATATTTTTTAATTGTGTTGTTATTATAGTAAAATATTAATGTTTTAAGATTTGAAGTAATGATAAATTCTTGCAGCATTTATTAAATTCCTACAAGTCTATTTTAAATATCTTTTAGATTACTTTATTAAAACACTGTTTCACTAAAATAAAACCTTGTTTCAGTAAATTTTTACGTCTTTTCTTGGGAATTTATCCTTGTAAAAATCTAATTTAATCTTGATTTAATGTCGCTAAACCCTATTTAGAAGTATTTATAAAGGGAGTTGATGTGAGTATCATGCTATGATGTTCTCGAATTCATGCCATGAATTACTCGGAATCATGCCATGATATTAATGAAATCATGCCATGAATTGGAGGAAATCATGCCATGATTCCTAGAACATGATACGATGAATTGGATATTAAAAGGCAGTTTAATGAGATTGATGTCCTATGTTTTTAGTTTTATTCCTTGTGTTTTTAGTTTTTAATCTCTTTATTTTTAAGGTAAAAGGCTTTTTTGCAAAAGAGATTATTATTGTTTTATGGATTTACTCTCTTCTAAATTATTTATCTGTTTAAATCTTTGGATAAAAATCCTATTAATCCTCAAATAAAGAAGAATCCTGATTTAGACTAATCACACTTGTCGCTTGCCTTAGCAAAAAATCAGTTTAAACAAAGTTCAAGATAGTTTAAAAATTATTTGTATTTTTGTAGATTAATATAATTGAATTATGGAAAGTATAAAGGAAATTTATAGGATTGGGAATGGTCCTTCGAGCTCGCACACTATTGGTCCTAAGAATGCGGCTATTGTTTTTTTGAAAAGGACTCCAAATGCAAACTCTTATAAGGTTACTTTGTATGGTTCTTTGGCTGCAACTGGAAAGGGACACTTAACCGATCAAGCTATTATTAGTGTTCTTTCACAAGAGAAAACAACCATTTTATGGGCTCCTGAAACTTTTCTTCCTTTTCATCCAAATGGTATGAAGTTTGAAGCTTTTGATGATAAAGGGGAATTGATTGAGGATTGGATAATTTATAGCGTTGGGGGTGGAAAAATTGCTGATGAGAATACTGAATTAAAAGCTCAGGAAAATCATATTTATCCGCATAAGAATATTTCTGAAATTCTTGATTATATAGACGAAAGAGGATTAACCTTTTGGGAATATGTTGAGAGATATGAGGAAAAAGATATTTGGGATTATTTGAGTAATATATGGCGTACGATGAAACAATCTGTTGAGGATGGTTTGGAAGAAGAGGGAGTTCTGCCAGGGGGATTGCATTTGCGAAGAAAAGCTATGTCCTATTACACCAAATCTAAAAGTTATAAAACCTCATTAATTGGTCGCACCTCTGTTCAAGCTTATGCATTGGCTGTTGCTGAACATAATGCCTCGGGAGGTGTTATTGTAACTGCTCCCACTTGTGGTTCTTCGGGTGTTTTGCCTGCTGTTCTTTATCATTTAAGTAAGGAGCATGGTTTTTCAGATAAACAAATTGTTTGGGCATTAGCAACTGCTGGTGTTTTTGGGACTTCCATTAAGTTTAATGCTTCAATTTCTGGTGCAGAAGTTGGTTGTCAGGGAGAAGTTGGTTCAGCCTGCTCAATGGCAGCAGCAGCAGCTAATCAGCTTTTTGGAGGAACACCACAACAAATTGAATATGCAGCAGAGATGGGTTTGGAACACCACTTGGGATTAACTTGTGACCCTATTTGTGGATTGGTACAAGTGCCATGTATTGAAAGAAATGCTTTTGCAGCCCTTAGGGCATTGGATGCAAACCTGTATGCAATGATGTCTGATGGTAAACATATTGTTTCTTTTGATAAGGTGGTTGAAACAATGAAGCTAACTGGTAAAGACCTTCCTTCTCTTTACAAGGAAACTGCCGAAGGAGGTCTTGCTGTTGTTCATAAACCCAGTAAGCTTAAATAATAAAAATAAGAATTTATAAACAAATAATAATTAGGAATGGTTTTCAGTAGCACGCTTTTCTTATTATACTTTCTTCCCGTTTTTCTTTTGATTTATCATATTGTTCCAAAAAGTTGGAAGAATTATGTTATTTTATTGGCAAGCATTGGTTTTTATGCTTGGGGAGCACCAAAATTTCTTTTTGTAATTTTAGGAGCAATTATCCTTACCTTCTTTTTCGTAAGAGAACTCTATGAAGCTAAAAGCACTAAGAAAAAAAGAATATTCACAACATTAGCAATTATCCTGAATCTTGGCTTACTTGGATATTTCAAATATGCTAATTTCTTTATTGACAGTGTGAACACTCTAATCTCTTGCTTTGGATTAAAGCCTATGAAATGGATTGAGATTGCTTTGCCAATAGGTATATCTTTTTATACATTTCACTCCATAACCTATATAATTGATGCATATAGAAATGTTCACAAGCCGTTCAAGAAACTAAGTGAATATGCAATTTATATAATGGCATTCCCTCACATGATAGCAGGGCCAATTGTTCGTTTCAATACCATAGCTGACCAAATTGCATCAAGAAATGAAACCATTGATGATAAACTATTGGGTTTTTATCGTTTTGCCATTGGACTTGCCAAGAAAGTATTGATTGCAAATATAATGGCTGCACAAGCTGATGCAATATTTAATGGAGATATTCTAACTCTCAGTACACCCAATGCTTGGCTTGGAATAATTGCTTATACTTTCCATATCTATTTCGACTTCTCAGGCTATTCCGATATGGCAATAGGACTTGCATTAATGATGGGACTTAAATTCCCTGAAAACTTCAACCTACCTTATACTTCAAAAAGTATTACAGAATTTTGGAGACGCTGGCATATGACTCTTGGAAGTTTTATGAAGGATTATCTATACATACCACTTGGAGGAAATAGAGTAGGGAAGAGAAAGATGTATTTTAACCTATGGATAGTATTTCTTATTTCTGGACTTTGGCATGGTGCATCATGGAATTTTGTTGCTTGGGGAGCTTTTCATGGATTATTCTTAGTTTTGGATAAGATGTTTTTCTTGAAAGTATTAAACAAGATGGGAGGTGTCCTTTCAACCTTGCTAACCTTTATTATTGTAATGATAGGATGGGTTTTGTTCCGTTCGGACAGTTTACCTTTTGCTTTTACCTATATTGGTAAATTATTCTCTTTCACTGGTGGAAATGTGTTCTTGCCAAATCCTGATTTTATAAGAATAATCTTAATTGCAGTTTTCTTTGCCTTTATCACTAAGTTTAAATTTGGTCAAAAGCTAAACGATTTCTTCTTCCAAAAACAACTTTACAACACAAAACAACATATTCTCCTTTCTGGATTATCTCTTATCTTACTTCTTTTATCTATATCCTTTATTATCTCTTCTGACTTCAATCCTTTTATATATTTTAGATTTTAGAGAATAGGTACATGAAAAGGTTATTGTTTATACTTTTAATAGCTCTTTTGTTTACTCCAATGATTTCCCAATACTTTGGTTACAAAAATGGTAATCTTGGAGGCTATTATGTGAAAATAGAAAAGCCTGAAATATCATTTAAAGCCTTTAATTCATTAGAATTTCAAAATATATTAGAAAAATACGGGAAACAACAAATAGCTTTTGCTGATTTATTTATAAAGTTTAGTAACCAGATTAGATACACATTTCTTAAATCATCAAGTGTAAATAATGTAATAGTAGGTAAGAATAATTATCTTTATTACGATTATTATATTAATTCATATTTAGGAAGAGATACTGTGCCACAAGACACAATTAGTTTGGTGGTAAAAGAGTTGGCACAGGTAAGAGATTCATTAAAAGCAAAAGGAGTTGACTTAATAATAATGGTTGCTCCCGGTAAGGGAAGTTTTTATCCAGAATATTTCCCCGAATTTTATTCAAGATTAAAGCCTGAAATCACAAACTATGAAAAATACAGTAAAGAGTTTTACAAGCATAATATTGATTATTTAGACTTTAATTCATGGATGTGCTCTTTAAAAGGAAAAACAAAGTATAGATTATTTTCAAACACAAGTGTACATTGGGGACAATATGCCTGTTATTTAGCAATTGATTCACTAACAAGTTATTTAGATAAAAAATATACAATTAACCTGCCAAGATTAAAGATTTCTAATGTTAAAGAATCAACTAAGATGATGCGTTCTGATGATGATGTTGAAAAATTAATGAATGTAATGCAAAATATTCCTGACTATCCAATGCCAAATCTTGAAATTAAGGTAGATTCAACGGGTAATGATAAATTAAGGGTACTTTCAATAGGTGATAGCTATTTTTATGGGTTAAGTGATTTGGGTTTAAACAGGTCTGTGTTTTATGATAGTGAATTTTGGTTTTATTTTGATGAGGTAGATAAACCAAATAGTCAAACAGGAATAAGATACGTTGTAGAATATGATAATGTGAAAGAACAAATAGAAAAGCATGATGTCCTCCTAATTGTTATGACAGATGGAACATTATCTACTTCTCCAACATCATTTTTTAGAAAACTATATTATTTCTATTGTAAAAATCCTAAATATAATGATGGATTTAAACACTATGTAAGGAAATACACCATAGCAATTAAAAATAATAAACAATGGTTAAAAGACATAGAATTAAAAGCAAAAAAGAATGGTATTTCATTAGAAGAAGCAATAGATATTGATGCAAAATATATGGCAAGAGAATATATGAAAAAGAATTAAAAAATAAATGCTAAGTAAAAGGATTAAATATATACTCTTTGTTTTTTTGACAATAGCTATTTCATTGCCAATGATATTTTCTTTTTTAGGATATAAAAATGGCAAGCTGGGAGGCTATTATGAAAAGAAAAGCATGCCTTATTTCTCTACACATATTTTCAATAGTTTGGAATATCAAAAACGATTGGAAGGAGCCCTTAAACAAGAAACTGGATTTTCCGATTTCTTTATTCGATTTAGCAATCAATTTAGATATACTTTTTTTGGAAATGCAAGTGCACATAATATAATTGTTGGGAAAGATAATTTTCTTTACACCGACAGCTATGTAAACTCTGCTTTGGGAATTGACTTTCAAGGAAAGGAAAAGATAGATTCAACAATAATGAAACTCTCCGTTGTTAAGGATTCTCTCAAAAAGAAAGGCATTGATTTAATTTTTATTATGGCACCAGGCAAAGGGGCTTACTATCCCGAATACTTCCCATTGAGATATTCATTAATTCAAAGAAAACCTACAAACTATCAAGCATATATTAGTTCATTTAAGAAATACGGTATTGAGTATTTAGATTTCAATTCATGGTTTCTTTCTTTAAAAGGAAAAACAAAATATGAGCTTTTCCCAAATGCAAGTGTTCATTGGGGACATTATGCATGTTATTTGGCTGTTGATTCATTAACAAACTATCTTGACAAAAAATATTCAATTGATTTAACAAGGATAAAAGTTAAGAAAATAAACGTTTCCAATCAAATGCAGGGAACTGATGATGAGGTGGAAAAGATGGTTAACTGCATAAGAGATATTCCAAATAAACCAACACCAAGATTGGAATTTGAGTTTGATACAGTGAATAAGGATAAACTTAAAGTACTTACAATAGGTGACAGTTATTTCTTTGGAATGAATGAATTTGGACTTTTGAATATGGTTTTTGATAACTGTGAGTTTTGGTACTATATGAAAGAAGTTAAAACTCACTTGCCAGAATTTAAGTCTATTGCCGATTATGATGATATTAAAAAAGAGATTGAAAAGAATAAAACAATAATTATAATTTTTACTGAATCAAACCTTCATTCCGCTCCAATACAAATAATTGATGATTTGCACTATATATTCACTTCCTATCCTATGTATGAGAATGAACTTTTGCGTCAAAAAGAAAAATATAAAATGCTAATTGCAATAAACGAAAAATGGGGAAAAGATATTCTTAAAAAAGCTGACAGATATAATATATCACTTTATGAAGCAATTGATAAAGATGCAGAATTTATGGCAAGAGAATATTTGAAAAAGAAGTATAAATAAATAAACCTTCGTAGTTTAATGGATAAAATTTCTGATTCCGGTTCAGAAGATGGCAGTTCGATTCTGCTCGAAGGTTCTTTTTAGTGTTTTTTGTCCACAGATTTGCACAGATTAACACAAATAAAATATAAGAGAATCTGAGAAAATTTGTGAAAATCTGTGGATAAATAAAAAAAGTTAAGAGTGAAAAAAGATAAGTTAATAAAATATATTTTGTTTATTGGGTTAGTTGGGATATTGTTTTTGCCATTAATTCAAAATATTCGTCCATTTTATAAGGAAAAACCTTTAAAAGGAGAGTTTGTTCCTGCTCTAAAACCAATATTTAATAATGCTAATTGGTTTGATGGGAGTTATCAAATTTTTGAAGAGAAATATAGACCAGAGCATACTGGTTTCAGAACCCTATTTGTTAGATTATACAATCAAATTAATTATAGTCTTTTAGCAACTTCTCCAAACAAAAATATTATTTTAGGAAAGGATGATTATCTTTTTGATATAAAACACCTCAATTCCTATTTGGGAAATGATTATGTAGGAGATGAAGAAATAGGATTGAAGATTGTTAAATTAGAAAAGGTTTTAGATACCCTTAATTCATTAAATAAAAAGATTTTTGTTGTTTTAGCTCCTTCAAAGGTTAGATATTTTTCGGAATATGTTCCAGATAGATATTTAATTCAAAAGAAAGAAAAAAACAACTATGAAGAATTAGCCAAACAATTAAGCAAAAGCAATGTTCCTTATATAGATTTTAGTGCTTGGTTTATGTCTCAAAAGCAAAAATCGAAATATTCACTAATGAATAAGTTCGGAATTCACTGGACAAAATATGGTGAATATCTTGCTATGGATTCATTAATCAATTATATGAACAGGCAATATAATTGGAATCTTCCAGAAGTAAAACACCATAAATTAACTATAACTCACACTCCTCAATTCACCGATAGAGATATGATTGACCCATTAAATCTAAAATGGCAAAATGATGATTTACTATTAGCCTATCCTGATGTTTATATTGACTCAACTAAATCGTATAAAAAAGGACCTCGACTTTTGGTTGTGGGAGATAGTTTCTATTGGGGAATGTACACTTGGGGAATGGGAAGAGATGTGTTTGACAGAGGAGAATACTGGTATTATAATAGAATAATTTACCCTGAATTATATGAAAATGGTAAAATTGTTCAGAGAGATCCAATGTTTATTGATATGAATAATATTATTGATAAGTTTGATATTATAATAATTTTCCAAACCGAACAAAATCTTTATGACTTGGGATTTCGTTTTATTGAAAGACTTTATGCTTCTTATTCACCAGATATTAATCAGGAAGAAAAGAAAATTAGAATTGAATATTATATTGACTTGATTAAGGGAAACCCTGAATGGTTTTACTCAGTAAAGGAAAAAGCAAAAAAATGGAATAAACCATTAGAAGAAGCCCTGAGAATTGATGCTACTTATATGTTGGAACAAGAACAAGATGCTAAAATAAAAAAAGAAATTAAGGCAATGGAAATTGAAAAGAAGAAGAATAGATAAAAATATTTGAAAATGAAGAAATACAGTTTTTACTTTAAGGAATCAAAGCCATTTGTTAAGTTAATGATGCTTATATGCATTTTTATGGTGTTTACCTCAATTGCATCATTTATTTTAAGCATAACATCTCTTCCCTCATTAGCCTCACAAGCACTTTCGCAAATCATAATGTTTGGAATGGCTCCACTCTTGTGGTCATTAATGTTTGAAGGCACAACATATAAGAATATAAGTTTCCAAAATAAGAATATAAAATACTATATACTAATAGCAATAGGACTTCTTATTGTTTCAATGCCATTGATTGATGGAATAAATATTTGGAACAACTCTTGGCATTTCCAGGGAGAAGAGAGTTTCAGACTAATGGAAGAAAATGCTCAAAGAGTTATGGAGAAATTTATGCAAGATACATCAACCTCAAATTTAATCTTGAATATAATTGTTCTTGCTCTAATACCAGCCCTGTTGGAAGAATATTTCTTTCGAGTAGCATTGCAAACATCAATGATTAATCTTTTTAGAAATAAGTTTATTGGAATATTCCTAACCTCAATACTGTTTAGTTTAATACATTTTCAACTCTTTTCTTTCTTCCCAAGAGTGATAATGGGAATGTTTTTAGGCTATCTTTATGTGATAAGTAAGAATGTAGTAGTTCCAATTGTTTATCATTTCTTCAACAACCTAATTATAGTAATGGGTTACTATCTATTCAATACAAAAATAATAGAAACAAACTTAACTCAAACTGGCTACATCTACACTCCAATTCTCTTTGCCCTGTCTTTAATCCTAACAATAGGACTGTATTTTTTAGCAATAAGAATAAATAGGAAAGAAAATTAGTCTCGATATATTTTTATAAAGCCTTGATATATTTCTGTAAAGTCTTGATATATTTTTATAAAAACGAAGGATAAAACTAATTATACGGCGACTTTTTACTCAAAAGATGCACATCATTTGACATGAAAGATGTGCATCTTTCACTATAAAAGATGTACATCTTTTTTTTAATATGTTTTAGATTGAAAGGTTTCTTGTTTTGAAAGGAGACTTTTATATAAATAGTCTTTAATTAACCTTAATTCGATTTTCTTTTGCAAATATAAGAAAAATATTTCAATTGAGAGCTCTTTTTTGATTCTTATTTGAGGTTTAGTGAGTTTAAATCTTTTAATTTCTTTAATGTCCTTCTCATTAACCATTAATCATTAACCATTAATAAACGCCTGATTCACTGACTTACCAATTTCATTTGTTCCATGTGTATTTTTTTTATTATCTTTGAAGATTAATTTTAGTGTATTATTATAAATAATTGCGTTATAAAGATGTTGTTAGAAGATTTGAACCCTGAGCAGAGATTGGCTTGTGAGAGTGTTGAAGGACCTAATTTGATTATTGCTGGTGCTGGTAGTGGGAAAACCAGAACTTTAACTTACAGGATTGCTTATTTGATTCAACAGGGGGTTAATCCTCATAATATATTGGCTTTAACCTTTACCAATAAAGCAGCTAATGAAATGAGAGAGAGAATTGTGGATTTGGTTGGAGATAATGCTAAGTATATTTTTATGGGTACTTTCCACTCAATCTTTTCTAAAATTCTTCGTATTGAGGCTGAAAGATTGGGTTATTTGAATTCTTTTACAATTTACGATACAGAAAATTCAAAATCAGTTATTCGTGCCATTGTTAAGGATTTTAATTTGGATGATAAGCTATATAACAAATCTTATCTTTTAAATAGAATTTCAGCAGCAAAGAGCAGTTTGATTTCTCCACAGGCTTATACGGATAATGAGCAGTTGATGATGGAGGACAGGGCAAATTCAAGACCATATATTGCTAAAATATATCAAGAGTATAATCATCGTTTGAGAAGGAATATGGCTATGGATTTTGATGATTTGCTTTTCAATATTAATGTTTTGCTTAGAGATCACAATGATTTGCTTTTAAAGTATCAGGAAAGGTTTAAATATATATTGGTTGATGAGTATCAGGATACAAATTTTGCCCAATACTATATTGTTAAGAAACTTTCTGCCCGATACAGAAATATTTGTGTTGTGGGTGATGATGCTCAATCAATTTATGCTTTTCGTGGAGCTGATATTCGTAATATATTGGATTTTCAAAAGGATTATCCAGATGCTAAACTCTTTAAACTTGAACAAAACTACCGTTCAACAAGCAATATTGTAAATGCTGCGAATAGCGTTATTAGTCGCAATTCCAAAAAGATTGAGAAAAAGGTTTGGACTAATAATGGAGAGGGAAGGAAGATTAATTTCTGCAAATCTGATTCCGATAAGGATGAAGCTAAATGGATTTGTAACACCATTAGAGATAGAATGCGTGAAGAAGATGCCGATTATAAGGATTTTGCAATTCTTTACAGAACCAATCAGCAATCACGTGTTTTGGAAGAAAATCTTCGTTTTTTGAATATACCTTATAGAATTTTCAGTGGTATTTCATTTTATGGAAGAAAGGAAATAAAAGATATTTTGGCTTATTTTAGTTTGGTTGTGAATAATTCGGATGATGAAGCTTTTTTAAGAGTTATCAACTATCCTGCACGTTCAATTGGCGACACTTCCATAAATAAACTGAAAATATTGGCAAATGAAGAAAATGTATCTTTGTTTCATGCTGCTTTAAATCATATTGATAAAATACAACTTACTCCCAGAACAAAACAAAGCATAATTGATTTCGTTACAATGATTCAGACTTTCACAATTGAAAAAGATAAGATTGATGCTTATGAGCTTGGAGTTAAAATTATTGCTAAATCAAACATTGTTACAACTTTAAAGAATGAGGCCGATCCTGCTGTTGAAGATAAACTGGATAATATTGATGAATTGATAAGTGCCATTCAAGCATTTGTTGAGTCAGAAGATGAAATGATATTGGATGAACAAACAGGAGAGGAGATTGCTCTTAGAAATAAAACCTTAGATATTTTTGTTCAGCAAACCAGTCTTTTAAGCGAAACAGACAGGGGAGATAAGAATGATGATAATACAGTATCTCTTATGACCATTCACTCAGCTAAGGGATTGGAATTTTCTTATGTCTTTGTTGCAGGAATGGAAGAAAATCTTTTCCCAAGTGCCATGTGTATAGGTTCTCAGGTTGAGATGGAAGAAGAAAGACGTCTTTTCTATGTTGCAATGACAAGAGCAAAAAAAGAATTAGCACTTTCCTGCGCTCAAATGCGTTTTAGAAATGGAAGTATTGCATACAATGAAGAAAGCAGGTTTTTAGCAGATATAGACAAGGATTATTTCAATGAGAATTATAATAATTTAAAAGAAAAAACCAAGCTAAAAACACCTTCGTTCTCCAATTCCGATTTTGTTAGCGTTAACCGAAATTTAAAGAAAATAGATACACTTCCAAAACCAATTGGAGGGACACCAGTAACTGATATGAACGCTTTTGAAGAAGGAATGGAGGTTTATCACGATAAGTTTGGAAAGGGTAAAATCCTTGCTTTGGAAGGAAAAGGAGATGATACAAAAGCAGAAGTAAATTTTGTAGGTTTTGGAATTAAAAAATTAGTTCTTAGATTTGCAAAATTAAAATTGATGTAATTGTCTGAACTTTGATTAAACTGATTTAATGATTTACTATGATTTTTCTTTGTCAGAATCAAGATTTGCAGGATTAAAGGATTGACTTGATTGTTATATGAAAGCGTTGTTGATATCCTGAAAATCCTAAAATCAAGAAAATCCTGATTCAGACTAATCAATTAATCAGACAAATCACAGTTCAAGACAAAATAAAATAGATAATAAAAAATAAATATATGGAATATAATACAGAAAGAGAGGACTTGAAGATACCTGAATATGGCAGGAATGTTCAAAAGATGGTTGATTATGCTTTAACCATTGAGGATAGGGAAATGCGAAATGCATATGTGAAATTGATAATAACTGCAATGTATAATGTAAATCCCGATGCAAAAAATATTGTTGACTACAAACATAAACTATGGGATCATCTTTTCATAATTTCTGATTTTAAATTGGATGTTGATTCACCTTATCCAATGCCTTCAAGACAAGAAACTATTGCTCCACCACTACCTTTAAGTTACAAGAATAGTGATATCAAGTTTGGCCCTTATGGTAAGGTTTTGGAGAATATGATTGAGAAAGTTATTGAAATGGAAGATGGGGATGAAAAGAAGGTATTGATTGCACTTATAGCTCAACAATTAAAGAAATCATATTTGCAATGGAATAGAGATTCAGTTGAAGATGATTTAATCTTAAAACATTTTGAAGAGCTATCAAAAGGACAGTTGAAGCTTCATGATGATTTTAAACTGAACACAACAAAGAATATTCTTGGAAGTAATAAGAAAAAGTATATTAAGCCAAAGAACAATCAAAAGAATGGCAAACATTTCTCAGCTGCAAACGGAAAAAATAATCATAATCCTAAATAATAAATAAATATGAGTAAGTTTGAAATTATTGGAGGAAATAAACTCAAAGGAGATATTGTTCCTCAGGGAGCTAAGAATGAAGCTCTACAAGTTATTTGTGCTGTTTTATTAACTAAGGAAGAGGTTATAATAGATAATATTCCAAATATTAGAGATGTAAATAAACTTATAGAGTTATTAGCATATATTGGGGTTAAGGTAGAAAAGCTTGGAGAGGAGAAATATTCTTTTAAAGCAGAAAATGTTAACCTCGACCTGATTCAAACACCCGAATATTGTAAGTTAGCAACAGGACTAAGAGGAAGTATAATGATTGTTGGCCCAATGCTTTCACGTTTTCATAAAGCCTCCAATCCAATCCCTGGTGGAGATAAAATAGGAAGAAGACGTTTAGACACTCACTATATAGGATTTCAAAAGCTTGGAGCCGATGTAAGCTTTAATGAAAAGGTTTCATCTTACGAAATTACAGCCACAAAGCTTAAAGGAACATATATGCTATTGGATGAAGCTTCCGTAACAGGAACTGCCAATATTGTTATGAGTGCTGTTATGGCTGAGGGTAAAACAACAATTTTCAATGCAGCTTGTGAACCTTATCTTTTCCAGCTTTGCTCAATGCTTAACCGAATGGGAGCAAATATATCAGGAGTGGGTTCAAACCTTCTTGTTATTGAAGGAGTAAAAGAATTGAAAGGAACAACTCATAGACTATTACCCGATATGATTGAAGTTGGTTCTTTTATAGGACTTGCAGCAATGACAAGTTCTGAAATAACAATAAAAGATGTAAACTATCAACAATTAGGAATTATCCCAGATGTTTTTCGCCGTTTAGGAATAAAGATAGATCATATTGGAGATGATATTCATATTCCTTCTCAGGATATTTATGAAGTAGAGAGATTTATGGATGGTTCCATTATGACCATTGCCGATGCACCATGGCCTGGATTCACTCCCGATTTAATCTCCATAGCCCTTGTTGTTGCAACACAAGCCAGAGGAAGCGTTCTTATTCATCAAAAGATGTTTGAAAGCCGTTTATTCTTTGTTGATAAACTAATTGATATGGGAGCTCAAATAATACTTTGCGATCCACATAGAGCAACAGTAATTGGACTTGAAAAACGTTATCCATTAAGAGGAGTAAATATGGTTTCTCCTGATATTAGAGCAGGAGTAGCCCTGTTGATTGCAGCCCTTTCAGCACAAGGAAAAAGCACAATAGATAATATTGAACAAATAGACAGAGGTTACCAAAATATAGACAAACGTCTAAACGCAATAGGTGCTTGTATAAATAGAATTTAATTTTTCTGTCCACAGATTTTCGCAGATTAACTCAGATTATTTGTTGAGGTAAGTGGCAAGCCGATAAGTGTTTATTAGTCTGAATCAGGATTTACAGAATTTTAGGATTTTCTTGATTATTAAATCCTATTAATCCTATAATCCTGTAAATCCTGATTCTGACAAAGAAAAATCAGATAAATCAAGGTTCAAAGGAAAACCTACAACCTTATTGCAAATTTCTTTAATCTTTCATCTATCATTTTCTCTGGGATAATTGATTTGAGCATTTCTGCAATATGATTTAAAAGAGTTTCTCTAACATAATCTTTTCTAATAACAATAGAAATCTCTCTTACAATTTTAGGAGAAACTAATGGTCGAATATTTTTCTTCTGCTCTTGTGTTAAAAGGTCAATATGAAGTTGAGGTATTATTGTATAACCTTTATTCTTATCAACAATCTTAACCAATGTATCAATATTTCCAGCCTCATAATTAGGCTTAAAGTCGGAGTCTCGTTTGCAGAAATTCAAAACCTGATTTCTGAAACAATGACCTTCCTGCAACACCCACATATTATCCAATTTCATTGAAGAAGACTTAATTTCTTTCTCTTTATACAAATCATCTAAGGGAGAAATATAAGCCACAAACTCTTCATAATAAATGGGTATTTCCAATAAATCACTTTCATTTAAAGGTGTTGCAAGAATAGCCATATCCAATTCAGCACGATGAAGCTGCTTGATAATATTTGAAGTTTGGGTTTCAGTAACGTTTAGTTTAATATTTGGGTGTTTATCCATAACCTCTTTAAAAAGCTTTGGTAAAATATAAGTAGCAACAGTTGGAATAATACCCAATTTAATTTGCCCTTCACTTTTATTCCTTTCGTCCATAACCATCTCCATTAATTGCTTGGAGTTAAAAAGAATAATCTTAGCCTGATTAATTATCATTTCTCCAATATTTGTTGGCTGAATTGGATGAGAATTTCTATCAAAAATTATTACATCTAACTCGTTTTCGAGTTTTTGAATCATAGCACTAAGAGTTGATTGAGTTATATCGCATGCCTTTGCAGCGTTAATGAAATGCCTGTATTTATCAACAGCCACAACGTATTCTAATTGTTGAATTGTCATATCTAATCGTTTTTGTCAATGCAAAGATAGAAAATATCTGTTTGGTAAATACAAAAACTCGTTATAATTTTGCCATCAGAAAATAATTAAAAAAGATATAATCAAAAAACGAAAATAAAATGGAAACAACAAATATAGTAAATTCAATGCCAAGAATTGGCGACAAAGCACCTTCATTTAAGGCTGTAACAACACAAGGAAACATTAATTTTCCAGAAGACTATAAAGGAAAGTGGAAAATTCTTTTCTCACACCCAGCAGATTTTACTCCTGTTTGTACTTCTGAGTTTATGACATTTGCAAAAATGGCACCAGAGTTTGAAGCATTAAATACACAATTGGTAGGTCTTTCAGTTGATGGACTATACAGTCACATTGCATGGCTAAGAACCATTAAGGACAAAATTGAATATAAGGATATGAAAGGAATGGAAGTAAAATTCCCTTTAATAGAAGATATAACAATGGAAGTTGCCAATAAATATGGAATGATTCAACCGGGAGAAGCAACCACAAAAGCAGTTAGAGCAGTTTTCTTCATAGACCCACAAGACATTATTCGTGCAATAATATATTATCCACTTGCATTAGGTAGAAACTTTGACGAATTGAAGAGGGTTTTGATTGGTTTGCAAACAGTAGATAATTTCAATGTGGCATTACCAGCAGATTGGCGTCCCGGAGATGAAGTAATTGTTCCAACAGCAGGTTCATGTGGAGTAGCTAAGGAAAGGATGGAAAGCAAGGATGAAAATATTAAATGCTACGATTGGTTCTTCTGTACAAAGAAACTTTCAAAAGAAGAAGTTGAGAGCAGATTAGGTAAATAGATTTTGTATTAATAAGTTTTAAGTTATAATAGATTTGATTTTGATGTTTAAATTTCGGTTTTTTCAAACTGAGTAGATTTTATCCAATTATGAAAAACCGCGAAGGGAGTTGATTAATATCTTCTCCCTTTATTTTTTTATATTGAAATAATAATTAAAAATATATCGTTATAAAGATATATTAACTTTTAAGTTTTATTTTATGGGAAATGATGAAAAAGATTTTGAAGAAAAAGATGTAATGAAAAGTTTCTATGATATGCTTCAAAAAAATCAAAGTGTAACAGTTAATGCAGGAGATATAGTTAAGAGAATAGCTCTTAATACTGGAAAGAGTGTAGAAATGGTTTCAGAAGTAATTAGAGCATATTTAAAAACAATAATCTATTCAGAACAGGATTTACCTGATTTTGATGAACAGACTTCATTTTTTATGTTCTCCCATTTAGATGAGTTAGATAGAATTGAAATGACCTATTCAAAAGATAATAATGGTAAAACCTCAGTTGCCATTGGCCTGTTAGCAGAGAAACCAAAAAATACGCTTTATTCTTAGGAATGTTTAATCGTTTAGTTGTTTATTTGTTCGTTGTTTTTTTCTCAACACCTCAACACCTCAACAAACTCTCCCTCTATTGAGTCTTTAAAATCTTAATCTCGCAATTTGGAGTTAAAACACTGCCTGACTTGCTTTTCTTTTGCTGTATTAGTTGTGTTTCAAGTTCTTTAATATAAGAACCTCTTGTTTTAAGATTTGTTTCTGAAATACCTCTTCCAATTAAATATTTTTTAATAGCCTCAGCTCTTAAACGTGAGTTTTCAGCATCTTTTCTTAAACTAAATCCTTCTGTTGGTATTCTTCCAATTATCTCAACGATAAGTTGAGGATATTCTTGAAGAGTTTTCACCGCATCATCCAAAGCAGAATAGCTTTCAGGAAGGAGAGTGACATTGTTCATCTCATCAACATCAAAATAAAGATATCCATTAATTGGAAGTTTTGAACCAGCTTTTATTTGAACCAAACGAGCAGTAAGGATAGAGTCTTTAACAGCTTGTGCATGTGAAACATCTCTTCTGTAATTGAAATATCCATCTTTTTTTAGAGTAATGGTATAATTCTTTCTTGGAAGAATTTTAATTAATTGAGCACCTGCATCTTGTTTTTCCAAAATAACATTATCGCTTTCTTTATCTTTAATAAGAATATCAGCTGTTGTTCTTTCTCTTTTGATACTGTCAATTGGAAGAACAGTAAGTGGTGCAAATTCAGTGTTGACAGTAGCAAGAATTGTGTGACCTAAACCACCACTTGCAAGGTTATCCACCACAATAACATATTTCTCACCAGCTGTAACATCAATATAAGAAGCATAAGGAGCAGTTGAAGTTTTTGGAACATTAGTCAATTTGCCCTTTAATCCAATTCCAGTAACACCTTTTGTTTCGGTGTTGCCTGCTGACATAACAGAACGCACAGGAGCAACCTTATTTCCAATTATTCTATTGCAAAAATACTTATTGGTATATTTATAAACCAACATATCGTAATCGTCAGCAATAGCTTTTGGAGTTACTTCAATACAAAGCTTACCATCATAAGGAATAGTTAATATATACCAAACAGAGTTATGTTCCTGATCAAAAACATTCTTTGTCTTGGCATCTTTTGCAATTTCACTTACAAAACCATATCCACGAGGTGGTTCAGTTGGCCCAAAGGGAACATCAATTTGAAGTGGTGCAGCAAAAAAACAATCAGCACTTCTTGCAGGAAGTGGAGTTTCTAATATTTGAGGCTTTGGAATAGGTTTCTTACCCTTGTTGGTTTTTTTAGGTTGTTGAGAATAAGCTCCTGAAACAATAGCAAGAGTGATAACCAAAGTTAAAAAAAATTTCTTCTTCATAATAAAGAATTATATTAATTGCACTGCAAACATACTATAATTATTTGAAATATGAGCAAAAATATATGATAAATTGAAGTTAATCGTTTTTTTTCTTTAAAAATAAATTATCTTTGCACAATAAAAACAACAATAATATTATATGGAAGCATTAGTTAAAACAAACTTTAAGTTTGAGGGACAAAAGGAGTTATACATCGGCAAAGTAAGAGATGTATATAATATTGATAATAATTTTTTAGTAATGGTTGTTTCTGATAGAATTTCAGCCTTTGATGTAGTTTTACCAAAAGGAATTCCTTTCAAGGGACAAGTTTTAAATCAAATTGCAGAGAAATTTTTAAATGCAACAGAAGATATTGTTCCTAACTGGAAAATAGCATCACCAGATCCAATGGTAACAATAGGACATCTTTGCGAACCATTCAAAGTTGAAATGGTTGTTAGAGGATTTCTTTCAGGACACGCTTGGAGAGAATACAAACAAGGAAAACGTTCACTTTGTGGAGTTGCCCTACCCGAAGGAATGAAAGAAAATGACAGATTCCCAAACCCAATAATCACCCCAACAACCAAAGAAGCAATAGGACATGATGAAGATATCTCAAAAGAAGATATTATAAAATATGGCTTAGTTTCAAAAGAAGATTACGAACAATTAGAAAAATACACCCTTGCACTATTCCAAAGAGGACAAGAATTAGCAAAAGAAAGAGGATTAATTTTGGTTGATACCAAATATGAATTTGGAAAGAAAGATGGAAAAATATATTTGATAGACGAAATCCACACACCAGACTCTTCACGTTATTTCTATTTGGAAGGCTACCAAGAACGTCAAAACAATTCTGAGCCGCAAAGACAATTATCCAAAGAATTTGTTAGAGAATGGTTAATGGAAAATGGATTTCAAGGCTTGGAAGGACAAAAAGTTCCTGAAATGACACCTGAAATAATTAATCAAATTTCTGAACGTTATATAGAGCTATACGAAAACATAATAGGAGAGAAGTTCCAAAGAAAAGAAGCTGACAACCTATCTCAAAGAATAGAAAATAACGTATCAGAGTGGTTAAAAACACAAAAATAGAATAATTATGAAAAGAATTTTTAGCATTGCGTTACTTTTAGGCATTTTAAGTGTTTTCTTTATTTCCTGTGGAGATAAATTTGTATATCAAAACACCATAGAATTCCCAAATCAAAAATGGGATAGAATAGAAAAAGGAAAAGATATTAGTTTTGAAAAAATCGAAATCAACAACCTTAAAGATGTTTATGATATAAATGTTTCATTCACTCACACAAAGAATATAAATGTTGATGAAGTTAGTTTTATTCTAAGAATAATCTCCCCATCAGGCATGAAGAAAGAAACCATTCATACAGTGCAGTTAAAAGATCGCAATGCTGAAAAATTCATTGGAAGTGATTTAGGCGATATTGTTGAAATAAAAGAACCAATAAAACAATACTTAACATTCCCTGAAAAAGGAGAATATAAATTTATCATCTCCAATTATAGCTCAAAATACGAAGTAACAGGACTAAAAAACATAGGCATAGAAGTTAAGAAATCTGAATTGGATTATAACGTTGAGAAATAAAAAGGCAAAAGGCCTATGACCGACAATCTTAATCCTTATTACGATAAGCTTTTACCCATATTACAAACACTTCCCTCCACAGCAGGAGTGTATCAATATTTTGATAATAAGGGAACAATAATCTATATTGGTAAGGCAAAGAATTTAAAGAACAGGGTATTATCATATTTCCACAACCAATCCAACCTCAACTCCAAAACCAAACTCTTAGTTCGAAAAATCTACAATATTGAACTCATCCATTTAGGCTCCGAAACCGAAGCCCTGCTATTGGAGTGCAATTTAATAAAGAAATACCGACCACGCTACAACATACTCCTGAAAGACGACAAAAGCTTTCCATGGGTACGAATAACCAATGAACCCTTCCCCAAGATATTCAAAACACGTAACTTTGTTAGAGATGGCTCACTCTATTTTGGACCCTATGCCAACAATCGAGCCCTCAAAGACCTGATGGATATAATCCGCATAATGTTTCGCTATCGCACTTGCAACCTCAATCTAACAGAGGAGAACATACACCAAAACAAATTCAAAGCCTGTCTTAACTACCAAATCAAACTATGCGAAGCACCATGTGAAGGTCTTCAATCAAAAGAAAGCTACAACCAAACCATATCCTCAGTAAAAAACATGCTCAAAGGCGATTTCTCCATGCTCCTAAAAGACTTGAAGCAGGAGATGATGACCTATGCCCAAACCCTTGAATTTGAAAAAGCACAAGCCGTTAAGGAAAGAATAATGATGTTGGAGAACTACCAATCCAAAAGTGCAGTTGTAAGTTCCACAATCAAAAATGTGGAAGTCTTTGCGTATGTTGAAGGAGAAAACTCCATACATTTCAATATGATGAAGGTAGTTAATGGATACGTAATTTCTTCTTACAGCTTAGAAGTACAACGCAAACTTGACGAAACCTTTGAAGAAGTGTTCACATTGGCCATAGTGCAAAGCAGGGATAAACTCGATTGGTACGACAGAGAAATTATTGTACCCATTAAGTTAGACTTGCCAGAGGACTATGTGCTTCAAATAGTGCCACAATTAGGTGATAAAAAACAACTCCTTGACCTTTCTCTCCACAATGCCAAATTCCATAAATTAGAGAAATCTAAAAAAGCAATGCTTCTTGACCCAGAACGCCATGCAACAAGAATAATGGAAACCATGCAAAAGGATTTAAGAATGGACGTATTACCTCGACATATTGAATGCTTCGATAATTCCAACACCCAAGGAACAAATCCAGTTGCAGCCTGTGTAGTATTTCGCAATGCCAAACCGTCCAACCGAGACTATAAACACTATAATATAAAAACCGTTGTAGGAGCCGATGACTTTGCATCCATGCAGGAAGTAGTTTACCGTCGCTATTCACGACTGGTTGCCGAAGAAAAACCATTGCCAGACCTGATTGTTGTTGATGGAGGAAAAGGACAACTGAGTGCCGCACAGGAAACCCTAAAAGCATTAGGACTTGAAAACAAAATTAAAATGATAGGAATAGCCAAACGTTTAGAAGAAATATTCTTCCCAGGCGAAAGCATACCTCTTTATCTTGACCGAAGAAGTGAAACCCTTAAAGTGTTGCAGCAAATTAGAGATGAAGCCCATCGTTTTGGAATAACCCACCACCGCAACAAACGTTCCAAATCAACCTTCCGCACACAGCTAACCGAGATAGAAGGAATAGGGGATATAACATCAAGAAACCTGCTTCTTAAATTCCAAAGCGTTAAAAAAATATCACAAACCTCACTTGAAGACCTGACCAATGCAATTGGAGCCTCAAAAGCAAAAATTGTTTACGATTATTTCCACAAAGATTAGAAGAAATTTTCCAAAAAGAGCTTGGGTATTAAAATAAATGTATATTTGCATAAATAATTTAATACCTCAATCTATTATGAAAAGACTTATTATACTATTTGCAATCATAATTTGTACAGGCATTTCAAACAACCTTTTTTCACAAGTTTCCGACGAAATATACACACCAATCCCAGGCACTGAGAAAGCTGACACCAGTTTATCCACAGCCACATCATACAGAATACCCTACAAAGCAACCCTTCTTTCCTTTGCCTATCCAGGAGTAGGACAATTGTATAATGGTCAAGCCAATAAAGGAGGTGCTTTTATAACGTGGAAAATTGCAAGTGATGTTTTAATAGCTATTAGTATTTATGGAATTTCAGAAAATTTTCTTTCATCAAATGGAAGAGGAGAAGGTTATTTTTATTTGTTTTTAGGTTCTTTAACAAGTGCTGTAACCTCATGGGGTATAAGTATGATTGATGCAAATTTAAGTGCAAAGAAGATTAATCAATTCTATGGTTTTACCAATCCAAATGAAAAGAAACCCCAATTTTCAATTAATCCTGATATAAAAATCATACCACAACCAGCAACTCAAACCTATTCACCATCCTTTGGACTAAACCTAAGTTTAAGCTTCTAATAGCAGTAATAATTCATAACTTAACAACTATGAAAAAACTTATCATTCTTTGTGTAATAATTTTTAGCACAGCTTTATCAAATACACTGTTTTCTCAACATGAAGATATATACCATAAAATTCTTTTTGGAAAAGAACAACAAGCTTCTTCAATATCCACAGCTAAGTCATATAGAAATCCAGCAACTGCAACTCTTTACTCTTTGGCATATCCAGGATTAGGGCAGATATATAATGGTCAAACATTAAAAGGAGTAGGTATGATTATATTTGAAGCCATGTTTGATATAATGATTGTTTATTCCATTTACCAAGCTAAAAATAGTAGTGATATAAATGAAAGATCTGAATATCTTATATTAGCTTTTGAAATCTCAACATTTGCTGCGTTGGTATGGGTGGCAAGTTTGATTGATGCTAATCGAAGTGCCAGAAAGATTAATACGCATTATGGTTTTACCAATCCAAATGAAAAGAAAACCCAATTTTCCATAAATCCAGATATTAAAATCATTCCTCAACCATATAGTCCCACAACTCAAACCTATTCACCATCCTTTGGACTAAATCTTAGTTTAAGCTTCTAAAAAATACTATTCTAATTCATAAGTAGAATAAAATTTCCAAATTGAGTTTGGAAGTTAAAATAAATGTATATTTGCATAAATAATTAATAATTTTAGCCTTATGAAAAAACTTATTATTCTATTTGCATTCACAATTTGTACAGGTATTTCCAACAACCTATTCTCCCAAGAAAATGATGATATAAATGCTCCCTTACTTGAAAAAACTGAAACCATTGACTCAGTTTACACCTCAAAAACAATATATAGAAACCCTTCCATTGCAACCCTTCTTTCTTTTGCCTATCCAGGCATAGGACAATATTATAATGGACAAAAAAGCAAAGCCGAAGCCTATATTGCATGGAAAATAGTAAGTGATGCATTAGTGGCAATGGCTATAATAGGAAGTCCACATTATTATCCAGATAATGATTTTCATATAGGAAAGCATATATATCCTATTATTTTCTTAGCCTCATTTACAAGTGCGGCAACATGTTGGATAGTTGGAATTGTGGATGCCAATCGAAATGCAGAGAAGATTAATCAATTCTATGGTTTTACCAATCCAAATGAAAAGAAACCCCAATT